>SAMEA3663077__coassemble_568_pt1 | contig 12649 bp, 12 predicted proteins | sample SAMEA3663077__metabat2_low_PE_009 | metagenome-assembled genome bin SAMEA3663077 (sample SAMEA3663077) | pig gut metagenome | biome: pig gut; feature: pig-associated habitat; material: faeces | place: France | collected 2012 | reverse complement strand
GAATTAAAGAATTTTTTAGGATAACCAATCCCTGCAAACGCCACCAACTTTTCATTTTCATCATATGGTGATGTTGTCTGATTTTTTGCAAAGAACATCGGCACCCCAACCGGCAAAACAAAGTTCTTTTTCACTCTTTTATTTTTAATAACAATAATCGCATCTGCATTGCGTGCCATACGCTTTGGCACACGCAGCGGCCCGGCCGGCAACATAAAACCATTTCCATACCCCAGCCCTTCGTCAAATACCACGATTGATACATCTTTTTTAATTGTTGGGTTTTGCAAACCATCATCCATAATGATTGGCGTATTATCATCTTGCTTGTTCAATAATAAAATATTACTTTTTCTGTCCCCAACATGCACCGCCAACCCCGTACGCGCCAACATTGTTGCCTCGTCTCCGATATTACCGGTCTTGGCACTTTTTTTATATCCACGCATAACAACCGGCGCACCATACCGATTTGCAATCGCGCGCACAACAGGCGTTTTACCAACACCACCCGCCAAAATATTTCCCACACAGATAATTGGCCGACGCGATTTTAACGGCCATAATTTTCGCACAAAATAAACAACGCGCCCCGCGCCATAGTACACCCACGACACCGGCACCAACATCAGCGATATGGGATTTTTACTTAAAAACCACCAAGGCGTCTTCATTATTTTCTACCTTCTTTCTTTTGTATTTTTTTTGCGGCTTTTGCTTCGCGCTTTTTTCTTTTATATTCGCGACTTGTTAAATCCTGTTCGATATATGGCAAACCAAATTCCGCATCCAATTCACGCATTTGTGCAACCATAAAGTCCTCTAACCCCTTGCGAATTTTTTCAAATTCTTCGGCACTTGCACGCCTTGGCACAAAAATCGGGTTACCAACATTGCATACAATTTTATTAAACGGCAACGCCAACAGATATTTATCCCACCTGTCCTGAATCCATGCTTTCTTTGCGGTATAGCACACTGGAATAATCGGCGCGCCGGACATTTTTGCGAAATACAGCGCACCCTCTTTCACGCGCAACGACGGACCACCCGGGCCATCTGGCGACATACATATGCCATAATCCCCACACGCCAATATACGCAACCCTTCGCGCAGAACCGACACCCCACCCTTGTGCGAAGAACCATAAATCGCCCGCAATCCAAACAAGTGCTGTAATTTTGCCATCATCCGTCCATCCTTGTGACGACTTGCAATTGCATATGCACGCATTCCGCCCAGACAAATAATCGGACTCAGCATTAAACTGCGCCCATGCCAGAACACAAAAATCGCCGGTTTTTTGCGATATTTATAAAATACTTCTATATTAGAAATACGTTTTGTAGATGTAAAATATGTAAACCAAATTGGTATCGCCATAAACACCGCGACAATCCACTGAAAAATCCCCAGTTTTAAAATCGGCTCCCAAAACCCCTTCCAGATTTTTCTAAAAGTAATTTTTTCTGACACACTTATGTCCTTAATATTTCTTATACGATGTGCAAATCTTAGCAAACAAAAATATATAATTCAAGACAGACCAAGGGAAACACTCAAAAAACCTAAAAGCACATTTTTTATTTGACTATTATCACAAATAATATATAATACACACACCTTATCGCGGGGTAGAGCAGCCCGGTAGCTCGTCAGGCTCATAACCTGAAGGTCGTTGGTTCAAATCCAACCCCCGCAACCACGAATTTTCTAAAAATACCGCATTTGCGGTATTTTTCTTTAGAAAATTCAGTGTCTCGGCGTAGTTCGCAAAGCGAACGCAGACGGACAAGTTCAATCCAAATTTCCGGGATTTTTTATTACTCTCCCCACCCTCAAATTTTCCTGTTTACTATGTATTTTAAGTAAAAATACAGCAAACACATATCTAAGAGTTAGCACAAAGACAATGGTGAGGCAGTTAACAGACAAGGCTTCAAAACATCGGCACATGTGTAATGAACTGTGACATATCTGTCTTTTCAGTAAAAAACTCGCTTTAAACTTTAAGGTATAATAGTATGACACATTATAAAAAACAATTCGTTCAAGGATGAATTCGGATGAACAAATCAAACAACATCTCCAAGATTTCCACATTATATAAATCTCATTGATACAATTACAAAGCTCCATGAAAAAACTACCGCCATATGACACGACGACCAACCCAAAGAACCAAATATCACAGATACTTTTATGAAAAACGTGATTCTAAAGCATTTGATGAATTTTAAACTATGGCATATTGAGGACATCGCCAGACGTAGGAACATAGATCATGAGACAATAGCTAATTACAAACATGAAATCGATCTTTACCCTGAAAGGCTTTGTGTATTTAAAGATACTCAATATATTTCGAAATCTATTAATGCCTCTGATATTAAAAAATTCTACCACACAAGATTTGGCTCTTGCACTTTTTCATATCACAACAACATAGTCTTTACCAAAAGTTAACAGCCGGTACTTATGACCCGTTTGCTTCATTTTCAAAATAGATTTATTAACAGTTTTATCTAACTTTGCTATCTTCGAAACAAGAAGCTCAAACAACCTGTCCATATCTTGAGAATATATAGATGTTTGCTCAAATTTAGTGGTATTCACTTTAAACTTAGACATTATCTACAACGTTTATAAAGTCTTCTTTAGAATATTCTGAATTTGGTTCAAAGTGTTTTTTATTACCATGATTAAAAACATACCACGGTCTTGTACCAATTATCTTTATCTTATTGCCATTTACATACAAACTATCTTCTTCTGGTAATGCAATAACCGGCTCTTTTTCAGAATACTGCAACAGGTAATCTGTGGCTTTTTTCGTCTTTTCCTCATTTTTATTTGTGTAATGGGCAGTAAAAGAAAAATCGAATATATAATTAAACCCAATTGTATCAGTCAATTTCACATCGTTTGGATCCATATAAAGACACGAATCTATGTTTTTACCAAATATTATGGCACCGGCACTGCACCCATATACAATACCACCATTATCAATGTACTTTTTTATACGATCAAATACGCCACTATCTTTAAGACGTTTTAATAACTTATATGTATTTCCACCACCTATAAATATTGCCGCATAATCATCAAGATTTTTGTCTAAAATTTCCTCTGATGAATTTACCATAACTATATCGCCATGCGCAATATTACTAAATTCGCCATGTATCCAAGCAAAAGAACTTTCATAACCATTTTCCGCCGGATCCCTGGCCAATGGAATATATAAAATCGGTTTGCTAGAATCAATCAAACTCCCAAACAGTTTATTTGGAATAACCGTTTTTTCTGCCCATCCGCCACCACATAATATCAAAGTCATCTTGATTCCCCCTGATTCTTTATAAAATTTTTAACCTTATTGATATAAAAGCCTATTTTGTCATTTATGCAAAATTGATTTTTTTCATATTTCTACCTTCCACTCACCAACACAATAATACTAAAAATCACCTATATTTTCAAACCTATTATTTTTTCGACCTTAAAAAAACCGGCCATACGACCGGTTCTAGTTTACCTGCCACGATTACTTAAAGTACTAGCAGCAAGACGTTTCGCACTATGTGAAGAATGTGGATTAGACAACACTTTTGATGCTGTGTGAGCCACTCTTCTTGAAGTACGAATACCATTAGCTTTTTGTGCCATAGCTTTACTCCTTTTTAGTTTAAACAACATGTTCCTTTATCACATTCACAACGATTTCCCGCACGAATAAACGCACGCATTTTTGTGAATTCTGTGAAAGGCGGCGGACTTTTATGATTTGGATCACCATAAGAACTTGTGTTTTTATGGCATTTTTGGCACAAAACCATCGCATTATCTAAATCATTTCCACCGTCTACCCTTTTATGATGGACTTCTAAGTCCCATGTTCTTGTACACCTTGTCATTTTTACCTCTTTTTTCTGTACAACAAACACCCTCGTCAAAAAAATATTTGACAAGGCACTACCAAGCGATATAAAGTGGAAGCATACAGATAGCTAAGCACTCTATAGTCGCTTAGGATTGACCCGTTTTTTTAAACGGGTCTTTCATTTCCGATTCATATATTTTTTAAAAAATTAAATCAAGAACTTTTTATATACCACCAAACCCGCATAAATCTGCTTATTTTTGTTATTATCATTATCAACCCGATTCGCGGTCTTAACATAAATTTAATAAACCTAATTTATCTTTAAAAAGTTGTATTTCGTGTCCAAATGCTATTAAATCCATGTAGTTATTAGTTCGAGAACCGCACACCGAGCGCAACCAGTTTTAATAAAAATACCCCACACGGGGTATTTTTTGTTAAAAAGTTTTGTGGTTGATTGATTTAAATCAAACAACGCAGTTGCCGGTTCAAAATACCAGACGAACGAAATCCATTTCCCCGTTAATAAAAAATCACACACCAATGATATTTTTTATCATTGCCATAACAAACATATTTAAATACAATAAATATATACGAATAAACGGAATAAAAATGAAAAGACTGCTGTTAATATCTGCCTGCCTATTACCAATATGCGCGAACGCTGGTATTTATACACATAACAATAATTTCCGCCCATATATTGGTATTGATGCTGGGTTAAATATTGCAGATTACACATTACAAACAGACCTGGATGAAACATATTATTCCGCTAAAATTAATGCCGGCGCACGTATTGGACGCAACTTTGGTGTGGAATTATTTTTCACACATTCATCCACAAACAATGTTCAGTATACACAATATCTTAACACAATCGAGCATGAAATTTACTATATGGCATTTGGGTTTGATATATATGGATATTATAACATAACAAACGAATTTGATTTTTTCACAACTTTTGGTGTTGCCAATTACAAAGTCTATAACAAACTTGACTATACCGAATCTTTGAACGCCACCGAAATCAAAGAATCTGACAACAGGGTCAGCACCCGCATCGGCATTGGACTGATGTACACATTCCCAGGCGACAGTATTTCCGCCCTTATCCAGTACAATTACACACCGATAAACAACGAATTTATAAACACAATGTCTGAATTTTCGGTTGGTTTCAGATATAACTTTTAATATATATCATCTTCGCTAAATAAAAGTTTAGCGCAGTACTATATACCCGTCTCACGAAGTTTTAACGAAGTGGGATTCCACAACTGCACTCTGTACTCTGCACTCTGAACACTAAAAAATCCCCCAAACAGGGGATTTTATTTACAACTTTTTAAATCTGCGCCTGATTCTATTTTATCAATTTGTTTATTTCTTATTTCCTGGGCGGCATTAATTTTTTGCTTAACCAATACTAAATCTGGATGTGATTGTAATTGAGCATTCATTGCTTCTATAACACCATCTATATCATCGCGTGATTTTACAAATCGCGGCATTATCGATTGCGCCGCACTATAAATAGACCGCTGCAAATCCCCCTTAGAATCATCAACAACCGACAAATATGCATTGATATGTTTATCTTCGTGCGCCATCACCGCATTATATTCACATGTTTCCGGCGCATTTCTGATATCAATATTTACAACAAAGTCATTATATCCAACAACGGCATTTACAGATTTTAATCCCACACAGAACCCATCATCGACCGTATTAACATCTGCATTTATTTGATAATTATCAACAAATGTCGCCACCACATTTCCATGCCACAAATCCATCGGCGTGCGTGGTTGCACGACGGTTTTTGTCCAATCTGGTGTATTAATATAAACGCCGGGAATTTTTTTAAATCGCAAACAATCCGCCGCCATACACGGGCCCACCAATAAAAACAAACCGCCCCAGACTAATAATCGCATTAATCCGCCGCCCCTTGTTTTTTCAGGTATTCATTTACAAAATTATTGCCATACATTTTATATAATTCTTCGGCCAACAGAACCGACGACCGCCCAGATTCAAACAACCGCAACAAATTACCCAATCCACCCAGTTCTGTATTTAAAATCACCGATTCCCCATTAACTGGACGCGACAACAACACCGCACGTTTCAGGTTTGGATATGCCTTGCCCTGGATAAACGCCATTTCCAACGGATTCAAATTCCAATGTGCATAATCCGACGCATCTGCGGCGGGATTTCTGAAAAACATGACCGTCTGGGCCTGGCCACGAACAACATCCCCCACCCCCAGTTTATCCAAAACATTTGCGCGTTGGAATGCGACCATATACGCCTGGCGGTTTTTGCGCCCTTCTTGTAATCCGGTGATAAAGTTATCGCGGAACATCTTGTTTTCCAACATCGGCGCCGTTTCGTCAATCATAATCATGGATTTCCGCCCGACACTGTGATATTGTTAATTCTGTGCAGAATATAAGAAATCACCGCCGGCGACAACACTTCGTCCTGTAAAATATCGGTAAAATCAAACGTGGTCAGACGCGAATGCAAATCCAGCGTATCCGACGCTTCATTAAACATATCCCCATACTGCAACGGATCAACCCATTTTTTAAGTGCCGACCGCATATTACCAGATGATGAAAAACAACTTTCCCACAGATTTTTTAACAACCTGTCTTTATCGGACAAATAATCAAAATTCACAGATACCGCACGTGCAATTTCATCAGCCGACGCTGCATCACTTTGCCCTGAAATAATTGCAAACCACCGCCGCAAGAATGCACGATTCGTCGCCGTATCCGGCATTTTCAGGGGATTTAAACGCGTCAAGAAACTCTGCGCCATCGGGTCTGAATTCTTTTCTTTTCCTTGCATCGTGATATATTTACCACCAACCGACAACGTAAATATTTCCGCACCTTTATTTCGGTCAAAGAAAAACGCCTTTAACTTTGGATGACGCAAACTCTGCGCAATCAAAAACGAAAACAGTGTTGTTTTACCACCACCGGTCGGCCCAATTGTCAGTGTATGTCCAACAGCCGCTGGTTTATCCGACACATGGAATTGGAATTGATACGGTGTACCCTGGGCGGTTGGGAACACAACCAAAGGCCCCGGCCCCCAGTCTGAATTTTCCACCCCACGCGGTTGCGTTGACATTGGAATTGAAATCGCCGCCGCCCGCGATAACAGTTTAAAACTGCGCGGGAACACATCGAACCCTGGAATTTGTGCAAACCAAGAAACCTTGGCCGCAAATGTTTCAACAACCGGCGAAATACCAAATTGCGCCGCAATTTTTTTAAATTCATCAACATATTTTTTCAGTTCTTCACGCGACGCCCCAAACAGTACGAACAGCGGATAATAATCAACCAAACTCTGATTACCGCTTAAATTTTCATCCATTGCAGACTGGGCTTCGGAAATTTGTGTTTCTGTTGAATCGCGTCTTTCTTCATCTGCGGTTGAACGTTTTTGTCGAATTGTACTTTCGACATCTGCCGCCCCCATAATATGAAGTCCATTCATACAAATCATTTCAGTCTGAATTGTCGACACAGTATCAAAAAATTCTTCATCTAAATAATCAGGCGATATTTTAAACGACACACATGCTGCGAACGATTGATTGCCACCACTGACATATCGCACAATTCCATCGCGCAGAAATTCCACATCATCAACCGTTGTTAATTTTGCAATATTATTATCCGCACGTTTCGGGACTGGCTTACTAATCGGCGACAAAATCCGTCCAAAGAACCGCGCCATATTATCCGCACTGTCATTTTTTAACACTTGTGGTTTATATGCCGCCAAAATTGATTCAATATAATTACCATATTGATTCAGTTTTGCCCGCGCATCTGTTCCACCAACGGACAAAACAATATAATAATTGTTCAGGAAAATTTTTAACCCCTGGCCACGCCACTTGTCATAGATGCGTTGTAACGTCGGCTGGTCAAATTCATAGTTTGTATTTTCATCCGCCGCATCCCGCACCATATAGAATCGCAACACAACATTCGGATCACGAATTTGATTAAACAATTGCGCCCGCAAATCTAAAAATTTTTCTTTGGTTGCATCATCTTGCATACTGGTCTGCAAACCTGCGACACGATAAACACGAATTAAACTGCCATCTGTCAGTTGCATTGAATTATCATTAAAAACCGTTCCAAACGGCAGATAGTTTGAATATTTCGCATATCCAAACTTTGGGAATATTTTCCTTGTTAACACTGGCACATACATCATCAGTACCAAGAACACTAAAATCACCGCCACCACCAGCACAGTCAACGTAATCTGGAAACCACCACCTGCAAAATATTCAAAAAAATCATTTAAATTATTCATCATGCTGCCAATTTCCCTGGTATTTTACGTTTTAACAATTGTAATTTTGCGTTAACAATCTGGCCCAACTGTGGGTCACGTTTTGAAAATATCGCAATTATCGAATGAACGATTATCACAGACAGTAAAAAGAACATCGGATTAAACGGATTTGCCCCTTTTGTGATAATCAGTGACGCAACGAACAAAACAATCCAAATCAAGAATTGAATAACAAAATTCAGCACCGCCAGTGAATAAGGCACATAAAAAATATGCGCCGGATTTGCCAATGCTTTTAATACCTGCTGTTTCATTCTCTTTCCGTCCTGTTAATAATTATAACAATTTCAACAATTTTCAACAAGTACAAAAAGCCCCCGGCCTTTTTTTGTTAAAACTGTTAAAAACGCCGACTTTTTCAACTGTTAATTATTTGGGGATGTTTTTCAACAATCTGACAAAAAAGCCGGAAAATTCCGGCAAATAATTGTTGAAAACTTGTTAATAAAAAACTCAAAACCATTTTCAACAATTTCAACAGCCCCTACTACAACTACTAAATAAATAATATATTATTTGATTTTTCAAAAAATATGTTTATAATCGCCATGTAAAAAGGATAACGACATGAAATTTTTAAGTTCATTAAAGGCTTGGAAGAAGCGCGGTAATATTAAACAAATCCGTCGTGGAAAGCAAGTTATCTTGATTGATCCTGATAATCCAAAGTTCAAAGCGAAACAGGGTTTCAAGAAAAAATAAAAATTCCGCCAACCGGCGGTTTTTTTTATAAAGTCTTACTCACTTAAAAATGCTTCTTTTAATGCGGTGTCAACCTCCACCCCCGACAGGCCGGCCCCGCGTAAATAAAATACCTGGGCATCGGTTGGTTTATAAATTGCCGCGCTGTGGTCGGCGCGCGCGGGTTCTGATTTAATCCTTTGCCCTGGCATAAAATCAATTTTTGCACCAACTTCCGCCATGGCAACAAACGCAACATCGGATTCGCATCCTTCGCACCCCGCATCAATCGTCGCCAACCCTGATAACTTAGAATTTGAATTTTTCCCGGCTAAAACTTTGTTTTTTATCAAAATAGCCGTATTTTTATACAAATGTCGTGCATCACAGTTATATGTTAAATCAGACTCATTATCCAATAACACAGTTCCTGAAATTTTTGAATTTTTCCCGGCATTTTTGATAAAAATGTTCAAAAAAGCCGGCTTTTTTATTTTAACATTTGCGCTGATAATAACATCTTGGTTTTCTGCGCCAACCAAAACATCCAACCGGTTTTCCCCGGCGATTTCCCCTACATAAATAATATGAACCGGCAAATCATAATTGGTATTTATTGGCGCATTTTTTAACGTTGACAGTTCGCCACAATACACCCCATCACGGAAAACAATGGTTTCCGCAGGTATGGTTTTTATGTTGAATTCGTTCCACATGTATGACATATTTGGATTCTAGAATACAAATACAAAAATACAAAGAAAAAATTGTGTGACATAAATCATGTCTAATGTTTCATGTCTCACAAAAACCAAGGGTTTTTGAAATGGGATTCAATTGTGGAATTGTGGGCTTGCCAAACGTTGGTAAATCTACATTATTTAATGCGTTAACGCAAAGTGCCGCCGCCGATGCCCAGAACTATCCGTTCTGTACAATCGAACCGAACACTGGACGCGTTGTTGTGCCAGATGCGACATTACATGAATTGGCGCGGGTTGCGGGTTCGCAAAAAATAATGCCGACCCAACTGGAAATTGTTGATATTGCGGGTCTGGTACGCGGTGCGTCTGCTGGCGAAGGGCTTGGGAATAAATTCCTGGGGAATATCCTGTCTACGGACGCAATTATTCATGTTGTTCGTTGCTTTGAAAACGATGATATTGTGCACGTACATGGTAAAATCGACCCGTTATCTGACATTGAAACAATCGAAACAGAATTAATGCTGGCCGACCTGGAAAGTATTGAAAAACAGATTAAAAACCTGGAAAAGAAAGCACGCGGTCTGGACAAAGACGCAATTAAATTACTGGCGGATGCAAATGTAATTAAAACAAATCTGGAAAAATTGATTCCAGCGCGTCTGGGTGATGTTGATTCAACGCCGTTTAATTTGCTGACAACAAAACCGGTTATTTACGTCTGTAACGTGGACGAAGCGTCCGCCGCCACCGGCAATAAATATTCCGATATGGTGCGTGAAAAATTTGGCGCAACAAATGATGTTTTGGTTATTTCGTCAAAAATAGAAATGGAAATTTCCCAAATTGTTGACCCCGACGAAAGGAAAATGTTCCTGGATGATTTGGGGCTGACCGAATCCGGCCTGGACCAGGTGATTAAGACCGGCTATAAAACACTGGGCCTGCAAACATATTATACCATTGGGCCCAAGGAAGCACATGCCTGGACCATAACCGCAGGTATGACCGCGCCCCAGGCGGCGGGTAAAATCCACACTGACTTTGAACGCGGCTTTATCCGCGCCGAAGTAATTTCCCCCGATGACTTTATCGAATTGGGGGGCGAAGTTGCCGTCAAAGAAGCCGGCAAAATGCGCCTGGTTGGTCGTGATTATGTTATGCAGCCCGGCGACATCTGCCACTTCTTGTTTAACACTTGATTCCCCTCCTGCGGAGGGGGGGGGACCAACGAATATTGGTGGAGAGGGTAAAAATCCCCGGCTTTTTTGATAAAAATGTTCAAAAAAGCCGGGAAAATAATTGTGCGACCACTAACCACTTACACTAACAACTAACCACTAAATAGAAATCAACACTTCTAATTTTTCGTTATATTTTTCAATTTCGTCGTTTATTCGCCGGATTTCTTCGCGTGCACTGTCATCCCCCGCCAATAGTTGCGTGGTAAACTCACGTTTTTGTGCGTTAAGTTTTTCAAGATATCTTTGCAGTTTTAATGAAACAATGTATTTTTCCGCCGCGCCCACATCCATATTCAAATCAGGCGCCGTCCCATCAAAATCCACCCCCAGTGTCACCAGAAAATCCAAATACCGTTCCGCCAGTTCTGGATATTTATTCACAATATAAACCAAGGTGTTTTTTGTAATCACATCAATATCGGGCAATTTTATATTGACTGCTTTTGGCGTGCGTTTCCAACTGTGCCAGTTTTGGAATTTGCGCTTATCGTATTCTTGTTTATATTGCTTGCGCAATTCTGGGTCGGCAATTTTTTCAATTTGCCCATCTAAAAATTTTTCGGCCTGGGCGCGCCCCCCGGGTGTTGAAACAATGTAATTTTTATTTGCCAGTTCCCACAGAAAATCAGTCAACGCAACTGCATCATCAATAATTTTCCGCATGGCATCCGCCCCACCCGATTTTAAGATTTCATCTGGGTCTTTGCCGCCACTAACAAACGCAAATCGTACATCGGACGTATCACGAATGAACGGCAAAACAATATTGCATGCACGTGCGGCGGCCTTTTGCCCAGCGCTGTCACCATCAAAGCAAAATATTATATTTCGATTTGATTTACACAGCAACGCAATATGGTCTTCGGTCAATGCAGTCCCCAATGGCGCGACGGTTTCCGGAAATCCATTTACCTGCATTTTGATTGCATCAATTTGCCCTTCGACAACAATACTGCGATTTGCGCGATGAATTGCGTCGCGTGCAAAGTTCAATCCAAACACAGTCTGACGTTTATGGAAAATATCTGTATCGGTTGTATTTATATATTTTGGTTCTGACCCATCCAGCGAACGCCCTGAAAATGCGACAATCTTGCCGTGTGCGTTAAAAATTGGAAACATTAATTTATCGCGGAAAAAATCATACATCCCATAATCGCCACGCCGACACAGGCCAGACGGAATTAAAAATTTAGATTCTGCGAATTTGTTTGCGATGATATTATTTTTTGGCGCATACCCAATACGATATTTTTTAATCATATCATCTGTAAATCCGCGTCTGCGCACATAATCCAACGCATGCGCGCCGTCCGGGGTGAATAATTTTTCGGCATATGTTTGCGCCGCGCGCCCGCATATATCAAATAACGCATCTTCGCGCCGCACAACATTTGGGTCGCGTGGTTTATAGTCCGGCATTTTCAAACCCGCCATATTGGCCAGTTCTGTTATCGCCGCTTTGAAATCCAAATTATTATGCTTCATCGTGAACGAAATGATATCGCCATGTTCACCACAACCAAAGCAGTGATAAAATCCCTTTTCCTCGTTCACGGAAAAACTGGGGGTTTTTTCATTATGAAACGGACAGCAGCCCCAGTAATTTTGCCCCTTGCGTGTTAGTGGCACGACGCGCCCCACAACATCCACAACCGACAACCGCGCACGCAGTTCATCTGTAAAGTTGGAATAGTTGTGTCGTACCGGCGCC
>SAMEA3663077__coassemble_564_pt1 | contig 12687 bp, 12 predicted proteins | sample SAMEA3663077__metabat2_low_PE_009 | metagenome-assembled genome bin SAMEA3663077 (sample SAMEA3663077) | pig gut metagenome | biome: pig gut; feature: pig-associated habitat; material: faeces | place: France | collected 2012 | reverse complement strand
AGCCGGTGATGATGCCGGTGACGGTACAACAACTGCAACCGTTTTGGCGCAGAAAATTATTCGCGAAGGGCGTCGTGTAATCGCCGCTGGTATGAATCCAATGGATGTAAAGCGCGGTATTGACCTGGCAACCGCCGCGGTTATTGCCGATATCGACGCGCATGCCCGCCCGGTTCGTGACAGTTCGGAAATCGCCCAGGTTGCGACAATTTCTGCGAACGGTGATGCGGACATTGGCGAAAAAATCGCAAACGCAATGGCGCGTGTCGGCCAAGAAGGGGTCATCACAGTCGAAGAAGCCAAGGGTCTGGACACAGAAATTGATGTCGTCGAAGGTATGCAGTTCGACCAGGGCTTTATGTCGCCATACTTTGTCACCAACAGCGAAAAAATGTTGGCGGAATTGGACGGTGCGCAAATCCTGGTGTCTGAAAAGAAAATCACAGGCCTGCAGGCATTATTGCCAATCCTTGAACCGATTGCCCAGTCTGGCAAACCATTATTGATTATCGCCGAAGATGTCGAATCCGAAGCACTGGCGACATTGGTCTTGAACCGTCTGCGTGGTGGTCTAAAGGTCTGTGCAGTCAAAGCACCTGGCTATGGCGATCGTCGCAAAGAAATGTTAAAAGACATCGCGATTCTGACGGGGGCAACTGTTATTTCCGACGATATGGGTATGACATTTGAAAACATTACACCGGCGGTATTGGGCTCGGCCAAGAAAGTTGTTGTGTCCAAGGATTCAACACTGTTGGCACACGGGGGCGGTGACAAATCCGCAATCGCCGCCCGTGCTGACGAAATCCGCAATGCAATTTCCACAACGACCAGCGATTATGACCGTGAAAAACTGTCCGAACGTCTGGCTAAATTGGTCGGTGGCGTCGCCGTTATCAAGGTTGGCGGCATGACCGAAATCGAAGTCAAAGAAAAGAAAGACCGTGTTGACGACGCATTGGCGGCAACGCGCGCGGCGGTGTCCAATGGTATTGTTGCCGGTGGTGGTATTGCATTGGTGCGCGCCACATCGGCCCTGAACAATTTGCATGGCGCAAATTCCGACCAAGATGTCGGCATCGACATCGTCCGTCGCGCAATCGTCGCCCCGTGCGCCCAGATTGCTGAAAATGCCGGCACATCTGGCGAAATCGTCGTAGGCAAGGTTATGGACGCGTCCGATTACAATTTTGGTTACAACGCCCAGACCGGAGAATATGTCGATATGATGGCGGCGGGCATCATTGACCCGGCCAAGGTTGTAAAAACCGCAATCGCGGCGGCGGCATCTACTGCGGGTGTAATGCTGACCACTGGTGCAGTTATGACCGAAATTCCGGATGAAAAAACCGCCAATCCACAAATGTCGGGTGGCATGCCGGGCATGATGTAATGTCAATTAAAAATCCCCCAAACGGGGGATTTTATTTACGAAATTTTTTCAATTCGTCTGATACGGCGTTCAATTGCGTCGAACGGACTTTCCAAGAAAGTCTGCGCACACAAAAACGCAACTTCGATATCAATATCATCGGCGGCCAACGCCAAAACATTTGTGTCATCATGGAAACGATCATCGCGTGCCTGGCCCGGTGTGTCACAGCGCGACGCACGAATGTGGCGATAACGGTTTGCCGCAATCATAACACCGGCCCCTGTGCCACAAACAATAATACCGCGTGAATCTGGTGCGTCTAACATAGCATCGGCTAATGTCGCCGCCACATCTGGGTAATCCACGGATGTGTTCGGGTCGTCCACCCCCAGGTTCACAACATTATACCCCGCCGCCGCCAGCATTTCAATCAGGTACAATTTCAAACCAACCCCACGATGGTCGGCCGCGATAAATACTTTGGATACAGTTTTATTCATTTTTCCTTATCCTTTCTTTTCTGTAATTTACATTCCAGGCCTGTGTTGCCTGTGATATTCAGCGTACGGTATGACAATGTCCCCACCATTTTCGCTGCGCTAAAAATGTTTGCGGTATTCACCGTCGCTGGCCCGTCCAGTTCGCCGTGTAAATACAGTACCGGCGTTTTTATTTCGCCAACAACGCGTCCGCCACGACCAATAACGACGGTTTCTGCGGTGATATTACCGATAACTTCGCCGTGGATTTGTACGGTGTGGTCTGTTTTGATGTCGCCTGTTAACTTACACCCAGCGCCAATAACGGTTGGCGACTGCTTTTCACTTGAATTTGTAAATGCCAGCATTCTATTCTTCCTTTATAAATTTCGTCGGGTCAAACGGTGCGCCTTTGTACCGAATTTCATAGTGCAGGTGTGGTCCCGTTGAACGTCCCGACGAACCCGCCAATCCAATAACCGTTCCCGGCCGCACCCAATCGCCACGCGACACCAAAATCTGGGACAGATGTGCATACAATGTTGTAAATCCCAGCCCATGATCGATTTCAACTGTTGTACCATATCCAACGCGTTCACCCGCCGACACGACACGCCCCGGCGCAACCGCCATCAGTTCTGTTCCAATCTTGCCCGCAAAGTCGATTCCGCGGTGCTTTTTCGGTTTGCCTGTAAATGGGTCTTTGCGCGTACCATAGTTTGAAGTGATACGGGAATTTACTGGCTTGCCCAGGGGCAGAATTTCGTTCAAACGACGCAACCCGTTCCAACGTTCCAGACCATCTGCCAATTTCTGATATTTTTCATCCAAAGTTTTGTCAAATTCAATTGGTGTAAATGCAGAACCGACCAATGGATTGTTGTATTTATTCGCGTTTCGCAACAACATTGTCTGATTCAGTCCCAACGTTACCAGCGTGCTGTTTATTCGTTTGATATTTTTCTGTAATTCGTCGGTGTTTTCCTTGGTCAGTGCAGACACAGTATCGACGATTATATTGTCGGCATCTGCAATCTGTAACACTGTTTCAACCATTTGTGCATTGCGTCTTTTTAATTCTTCGTTTTCGGCACGTGTCAGTTCATATTCCGCCGACAATTCCGAAATTTTTGTATATTCTGGGGTAAATTCTTCGTCGCGCAACATTTCAACAATACGCGTCCGCAAGAAATCTAATTCACCCCATGTTTTGATACGTGAATTCATTAATTTTTCACGTTCGCCTTCTTTTAAATCTTTGGTGTTCAGAACCTTGTCATCAATGACATTCAAATCCCGCGCCAGGTTGTTGTATTTGGTTAAATACGTCTGCAACTCAGACATGTGGCGCGTGTGTGTGGCGCGCACTTCTTCCAGTTGTTCTGTGCGTTTTTGCAGCAATGGCCGGTGGTATACAAACACATATGTCGACCATGACGCCCACAGAATCAAACCAACCTTGCCACAGAAGCGTGTGAAACGCCAAAAACTGCTTTGCCTATATGTATACACGTTGCCACGTGGCGTGTCCATAACCGTAAATTCACGCGGTGGAAACACACGCACAATCACGCGCCAAATGGCACGGAATGGGGATGTAATAAACGCCCACAGGGATGTAAAATATCGCGTTATAAAATTTATCATTTCTGGGATAGTTTAGACAAAGTATCCGCAATAGTCAAGCCATCGCGCAAAACAGGTTCGTAATTCATCGGCAACCCACGATGCATCACCGTCACGCCCCGCGACCCCAGCCGCCCCGATATCAGTACACGTTCCGCCACATCGCGCGCGCCAAACAGTGGCATTATTGTGATATCGCCTAACTTCTTGGCCATTTCGGCAATCACCGTGCCGACGGTCGCGGCATCTGTGATAATACAGAATGTGCCCATCGGTCGCACACGTGCGACGCAACGCGCAATCCAGGTTTTTAAATCTGCGTTATGGTGTGCATTATGTCGGGCGGGCGTGCCATTGAAATAGGGCGGGTTGGTCACCACCAAATCAAAAGTTTGGCTTGTGCGCCACGTGGTAATGTCTGCATTGATTAAATCTATATACACACCATTCAGTTCTGCGTTCCCGCGACACGCGGTCAGCATTTCGTCCGATGTATCAATCCCAGTAATTTTTGCATCATTATTATTTGCCCAAATACACAATGATACACCGCCTGTGCCAACCCCGACATCCAGCACTGTTTTTGCGTGCGTCGGCGCAAACGCCGCCAACCACACTGCGTCCGACGTCGGATTATAGCAACCACGACGCATTTTAACGCGTCCGCCCATCAGGGTAAAAATTTCTTGTTTTATATTCATCTGTATTTATAATAAAACAACAAAAACAAAAGGCAAGTATATGTTAAATGATATAATCATAGTCGAAAGTGCCATCAGTGCATTCAACAATGCCGCATTATGGATGCCGGCATTCTTGTGGTGGTCAATTTTGGCACTGCCTTTGTTCGTTGTTGTATATTGGTGCGCAGACACAATTATGACCCGAATTGGGTGGAATAAACAAAACCTGGTAAACAGTGCGTCGATGTGGGTCGCCGGCCTGACGTGTGTGTGGGCTATTTTGTTTGGTGGCAATTATGGTGTTCTGCGTGACAGTTTATCTGTATTGCCAATGATGATGGCGACAATTTTGTTTTTGACATCTTTGTTTGTGTCATCACATTTACATGAACATATTATACCACATATGAATTGGTGGCGTTGGCTGTTGGTGATTGGTTTGTTAGTTGTGGTTGGTGTGTCGGACACGCACGCATGGTGGGGGCCATTATTACAGATTGGCGCATTAATACTGGGGGTATCGCTGGGTCGCATTGCGCATGGGGAAATGCGTCCATTCGGCGGTTCTGTCTTGATTATGATGATGGTCGCAATTGCGATTTTGATGCAGCCTGAATTTTTCCGTTTTGGGCAACTGGGCAATTTGACGGTGGTGCATTTGCTGGCCATGCTGATGCTGGGGGGCGCATGCATGATGACAATTGCGGTCCAGAACATAAATCCACGCGGCAAAATCCGTCACAGTGTGTACATTAAACTAAAATGGCTGATGCGTGTTGTGTGCGCGTTGGGTGTGGCCTTGTTCATTTTGACCGAGGCTGTCCCAGTATTCATCGGCACAATGATTGCGGTATTTCTGTCCATTGCAATGTCTGTGTGGCACACAGATGTTGAAAATCCTGTTCTGGGCGATAAATATTTTGCAATTGCATTGATGATGTTTGGCGCAATAACGGTTATGCCGGTAATAACGTCGATTGGTATTTTGTATTGGACGAACGCGTCAGATATAAAAATTTGGGCTGAAAGCAAACGTTTGTTATAATTGGTTATATTTATTTAATAACAATTTACAGTGATATAATATATCATTCAACCCACTAGTAATTAAAAAAAGCGGGTTTTATTATGGCTATACATCCAACAGCAATTATTCATCCAGACGCAAAACTTGGCGCAGATTGCAAAATTGGCCCATATTGTATTGTGGGTGCGAACGTGGTCTTGGGCGATCGCGTTGAATTGGTATCACATGTTGTTGTCGAAGGAAAAACGTCCATCGGCGATGATTCTATTATCTATCCATTTGCCGTCGTCGGCGTAATGAGCCAGGATTTAAAGTGGCAGGACGAAGCCACCATGACCGGCGTCCGCATTGGCAAACGTTGCAAGATTCGTGAATATGCAACCATTCATTCGGGCACGCCTGCGTCTGATGGAACTGTGATTGGCGATGATTGCCAGATTATGGTTAACGCGCACGTTGCACACGACTGTCGCGTTGGTAACAGTGTTGTTATGTCCAACTTGGTGCAACTTGCCGGCCATGTAGAGGTTGAAGATTTCGCAATTATAAGTGGTGGTGCAATGGTTTTGCAGTTTGCACGCATTGGCCGTAATGCATTTATTGGTGGCATGTCGGGCGTTGGTAACGATGTATTGCCATATGCCATTTATGACGGCAGTCCACGCGCCGTATACCGAACCATTAATCGTGTTGGATTAATGCGCCACGGATTTACAAACGAAGATATGCACGCCATCCACAGTGTATATTCCGCTGTGTTCAACGGGGGCGACGGCACGGTATCTGAACGCCTGGCCAAGGTACGCAAGGAAGTCAAGAATAACAAATACGCAATGGACGCAATCGACTTTATTGAGAATCGTTCAAAGCGCGGAATTGGCACATCCAAAAATGCAGAATAAAAAACAGACTGTATTTATCATCGCCGGCGAAGTCTCAGGCGACGTCCTGGGTGGTCGTATTATGTCCAATATGCCGGACACCAATTTTATCGGCATTGGTGGCGAAAATATGACGGCGGCGGGGTTGCATTCATTGTTTCCGATGTCTGATTTGGCGGTTATGGGCATTATCGAAGTTTTGGCGCACGCCCGCACGCTGACGCGACGCATTAAACAGACGGCCGATGCGATTGTTGAAAACAAACCTGATGTTGTTGTGTCAATTGATGCCCCCGGGTTTATCAAGTCTGTGATTAAGCAGATTCGAAAATCCCCCGCGGGTCAAAAACTGATTGCAGATGGTATGAAATTTCATCACGTTGTCGCCCCCCAGGTATGGGCATGGCGTCCCGGACGTGCCAAGAAATACGCCAAAACATTTGATAAGTTATATGCATTTTTTGAATTCGAAGTACCATATTTCACCAAACACGGCCTGGAAACAGTTGCAGTTGGTCACCCGATTGCGGGTGCGCTGATTGGTGCGAATAAACGCGCAAAAAAAACGACCGAAAAAATCATCACCCTTATCCCAGGCAGCAGAATGTCCGAGGTAAAAAAACTTCTGCCACTTATGCATGATGTTGCCGATCGCCTGGCGCGGGATGGCTATGTGGGGTATAAATTTGTAATACCAACTGTTGAAACAACGGCGGAATACATCCGTAATGAAACCGCCAATTGGCGCGTTCGTCCAACACTTGTTCCGGCATCCGAACGCTATGATATTTATTCGAAAACATATATCGCAATCGCGGCCAGTGGCACCGTATCCGCAGAATTGGCCATGTTGCACGTGCCAACGATTGTGGTGTATAAAATGAATGCAATTACAACCTGGATTGGTCGTATGTTAATTCAGACACAGTGGGTGTCATTGGTTAATATATTGTTACGACGCACGGTGTATCCTGAATTTTTAGGGCCGGCCGCAACAACCGATAATATCATTGACGCGGTTCAGCAACTAACAATCCCATCAAAACGCGAACGTATGATTGCGGATTTGAAATCTGCCGATAAATTATGGTGTCCCGCTGATTGTGATGCCGCCATGTTGATTGCAGACGGCATAAAAAAATCCGCATAATCGCGGATTTGTATTTCGTTTACATAAAATTAATCGGATTTACATCAATCTTGACGCGGATATTTGCGGGTTGCTTAACCTTGCCCAGCCAGTGTGCCACCGCCGGTTGCAATGCCGCCGTCGCACCCCCTGCAACCAAGAATCGCATGCGATACCAATTTCGTATCTGATAAATCTGGGCGGCAATCGGCCCCATAATCTTTGCCCCGTTCAGTGTCGGTGCCGCCGCTGCTAAATCATTACAGTATTTCATCAGTGTGGCTTCACGTTCACCTTCTACGATAATCGCAATCAATTGTCCATACGGTGGCATTTTTGCCGCCCGCCGCCCCGCCATGTCGCCCGCCATAAATTCGTCGCGCGCACCTAAACAAATCGCGGTTAAAACTGGATGGTCGGGCTGGTACGTTTGCATTAAAACACGTCCCGGTGTTGAACCGCGTCCTGCGCGTCCCGCAACCTGGAATAATTGTTGAAATGTATGTTCCGCAGCACGAAAATCTGTCCCAAACAGTCCCATATCCGCATCTACAACCCCCACCAGTGTCAGGTTGGGGAAATGATGCCCCTTGGCCAGTATTTGCGTGCCAATAACAATATCGATTTCCCCATTTTCCATTTTATGCACCAATCGTTCCAATGCCTGGCGCGACGTAATAATGTCGCTGGATACCAACGCCGTCCGTGCATTTGGGAATCGTACATTAACTTCTTCTTGAATCTTTTCCAATCCAACCCCGCGCATCGAAACATCTGTGCCACATTCTGGGCACGCCTTGGTCAATGGTGCGGTTCGTCCGCACATGTGGCACAATAATTTGCCAACGCGTTTATGATATGTCATTCCGACGCTGCAATCTGGACATGTCGCCGTCCATCCACACTTTTTACATTGCACAATTGGCGCAAATCCACGCCGGTTTATAAACAGCATTACCTGTTGCCCAGTGGCCAGTGTTTCTGATATCGCCTCGCACATTGGCGCGGATAAAAATCCGGTTTGTTCGGCGTCGTTCGCGGTGTATGGTGTCGGACGATTTTCGCGTAAATCAATTGTTGTTATTGTGGGCATCTGCGCACCACCAAATCGTGATGTTAATTTCAGACGCGTATACTTGCCAACGTTTACGTTTTCGATTGTTTCGGCTGCGGGTGTCGCACTGGCCAGTACGACGGGAAACCCAGCAATTTTTGCGCGCAGTATGGCCATGTCGCGCGCATGATAGTTTCCCATGTCTTCCTGTTTATACGACGTGTCATGTTCTTCGTCAATAACAATCAGGCCTAAATCGCCCCACGGTAAAAACAGTGCACTGCGCGTCCCCACCACCATTTTAATTTTACCACTTAAAACACCGTGCCAAATATCGCGTCGTCGCGCCGCAGTCAGATTACTGTGCCAGACAACAGGCGGTGCGCCAAATCGTGATTCAAATCGCGACATAAACTGCGCGGTCAGTGCGATTTCCGGCATCATCAGCAATACCGATTTACCTTTTTTATACGCACGCCACGCGGCATCAAAATATACCTGGGTTTTGCCACTGCCCGTGATTCCATCCAACAGGTGTACTGAAAAACCGCCATTGTCGATTGCGCGTCCAATTACATCGGCGGCATTTTGCTGTTCGTTATTTAATACAATATCCCCAGAATCTTGATAAATACGGGGTTCGTATTGTTTTGTCTTTACCTGTTCCCCGGCGGATATCAACGTGCCGTTTTTTATCATGGTTCGCACAACGGCGGCGGATACATGTGCGATGTTTTGAATATCAGACACGGTCATTGGATCGTTATCGTTCGACGAAAATGCGTCCATTACCGCCAATCTATTTTGTGTCATACGTGTATCGCTGTCAAAGTTAAAAGAATACAATGCCTCCATCCGTGGGGGCAAAAATGCATCTGGTATATTGATAATCAACCGTAACACCATTCCAGCCGGAATCAGCGTCCAGTCGGCCATCCGCTTAATCCACTGTAAATCAGTTATATTCAATTTTGCGTCATGAACAACGGACACGTCGCGAATTTTTTCATCTGGCAAATTACTATCGCCTATGCCCCACACAACACCGACGCATGGCCGGTTCATAACACGCACAGACACAAATGTGCCAATATCCGCCGGCGCGGTTAAACGATAATCGTATCCGCCATTCGGAATATTAGATATTAAAACCTTTACAACCGTGCCTGAATTAAACATATTCATAAAGTAGTTGTTTTTTTCTTTTTTTTCAATACCATTTATGGCATAATTTTGACAAGGGCTTGTAAAGTGTTGTGGCGTTTATATTTTGAGGTTTATGATTTTCTGGTGCATTTTATTCCAGTGCGCAAATGGCGCGATAACATCCGACGCAAAGAACTGTACGATTATCGTAAAAAAATCCGCGCCCTCAGGGCGGCTTTGCCACGCAATGAATTCCGGCATGTTCGCGTGATTAAGGGTGGGTGGAATATTGGTTTTATTGTGAACAATAAATATGTTTGCAAAATCCGAAAATATTATGACAAGGATATTCCCATTGAAAAAATCATGCGGGAAAAGCGTATAACAGACGCTTTTGGGCCAATTGTTCCAATTTGTATTCCAAAAATTGATATTATTGAATCCTGTGGATATACCTTTTACAAATATAATTTTGTCCCAGGCAAGAATCTAAATCGTATGTCCCTGCGCACAATTACCAAGAATGGGTGGCGTTTGGGTCATCAATTGGCTGAATTTATTAATGCAATGCATAATGCCGACCCATCCGAATTAGCCGATTTGAAAAACGGTGATGGCGACGGCTGGAATCACAACGACATCTGTAACAACATTATAGTAGACCCACGTACAATGAACATTGTTGGTTTAATTGATTGGGAATATTCTGGCTGGGGCACGCTGGAAACGGAATTTCATAACTGTACGGCTTTTTCCAAAAAAATGCAAGAATCTGGTATTGGCACTGCAATACAGTTGGAATACCACGTTATGCAGAAACAAAAAGCGAAAAGAAAATAATATTTTTGTTGACAAATGATTTGTTTTGGGTATATTTGCACTGGTAAAACAAACCAGGGGGCAAATATGCAAAACAAACCACGTATGGATAAAAACGGCGAAACAATGGCGGATCGCGCGTTAAAGAAATATATCGAATGGATATCAGAAGAGTTTTATAATGAATTCGGTCTGGGCAAACACGACACTAATTTGCAAACTATAGAAGCCAAGAAATTGGCATGGCAAACGTTACACCCATGGAACGAAGACAAAGAAAAATTCATCATCAATCAAACTAAGTTATATATTCGTCTGTTGGATTCACATGATTCCAATTCGACGAACCTGCAATTTATCAAGGCACTTGTAAATCGTATTGCGTTATATCTGTCGGAATATTGCCAGAACGGTCCAAATCGTTCTAAAAATCGTGCGCAAAAAATACTAAAAGATGCCCTGTATGAAAATAATTCATACATCCGTGGCCTGGAACTGTACCAGGCGGAACGTCGTCAGAACGCGCAACCACGAACCCCAAAAACGGTCGCTGATCGTAAAAAGCGCGAACACATAGCCGCCCAACAGAAAAAACGCGACATGGAACGCCAGGTTCAAATCATGTTTGTTGAGGTTGCAGCCTATCGCAAGAAATAAAAAATCCCCCATCTGGGGGATTTTTTTATCCGTGTATTATATTTGAATTTTTGGATATAATTTTTTTACATTGTCCACCAATGTTGTTTCCAATTCATCCATTGATATGCTATGAATCTGGGCCAAAACACGCGCCGTCTCGACTACCATCGCAGGTTCGCAAACTTTACCGCGATATGGCACGGGCGCGCAGTATGGCGCATCCGTTTCAATAACAATTCGGTCGATTGGAATTTTTGAAAAAGTTTCGCGAATTTCGTCAGCGCTTTTGAATGTTAAAATTCCACTGGCGGAAAACATAAAACCACGGTCCAGCATCTTTTTCGCCAAATTCCACGAACTGGTAAAACAGTGCATAACGCCGCCCACATCGCCTGTTAAAATTGCGGCTGTGTCTTCTTCGGCTTCGCGCGTATGTATCGCCACGGGCAGGGCGTATTTTTTTGCAATTTCCAACTGCTGTTCAAATAATGTAATTTGTTGATTGCGATTGTCCGAATTATAGTGATAGTCCAATCCGATTTCACCAACGCCAACAACACACGCATGGGTCATAACAGAATCCGTCAGGTATTTTGTTGCGTCCACATCTGCGTATTCTGGATGTATTCCAATGGTGCAAAATATATTATCGTGCGTTTCGGCCAGTTTTAATGCAGCCGGAATATCGGCTGGGTCTGCGGTGGGGCAAATCATCACACCAACGCCATTGTTCACTGCGCGTGCAATAACGCCATCTGTACCGTCCACATATTTATCCGTCAGATGACAATGTGTATCTATAAACATTTTTTAATCTCCATTATTATTTTAAATATCGCAATTTCTGGTTCCAGATATACGTTCTTGACATCTGCGATTGCACGTGTGGCCACCGGATATAGTTCGGCCAATCCAAAGTATGCAATTGCATCCAACAAAATTCCATGCAATTCCGGATATGGCGCAATTTTTCGTGATATTGTCATAATATCTGAACTGGTCGTACGTTTGTCGCCCAGTTTTTCAATCAGTTCTGCATAGATTGCATCCCCACCTGATTTTTTCAGGTTTGCAATCTTGCCAAAACTGCCGTTGCTCAGTTTCAGTATTTCTGTGCTGATTTCATCGTCTGGAATAAACTTTGCGCACAATTCACGCAACTGTGAAATGGTCAGTGGTCGCATTTTTTCAACACGTGCACGCGAACGCACCGTTGGCAACACATTTGCCAATTGATGCACCACCAATAAAAACAGTGTCTTGGCCGGCGGCTCTTCCAGTAATTTTAATATCGCATTTGATGCAGCAGTATTTAACTGGTCGACCGAGTCAATCAAAATCACGCGCCAATCCCCCGACATAGACGACATCTGCATCTTGTCAATCATTGCGCGCACAGTATATACTGAAATCACCTTGCCGTCTGGTTTGGGTTTGCCGTCTTTGTCGATATTTCGGTCGATATCCACGATAAAGAAATCCCCAACATTCCCATAAACCATTTTTGCGATTTTGTATGCCAATGTTGCCTTGCCGATACCCATCGGGCCGGTCAACATCCACACTGGATGAATTGGATGTGTGTCGCGTTGTTCCCACGCGTTCATAAAACTGCGCAGTGTATCCGCATGCCCGACCAAGTGTTCGTTATCCATCGGATGTGGAAAGTTATATTCATTTACCGGTTTTTTTCGTGGTGCCATATCTTATTCCCATCCAAATATTACCTTGATATTTTTGAACGCGCGCCCCAAGAATTGTGTCTTGTTGACTTTGTCTTTTGCAACCAGTGGCGCACTGGCCACAACGCGCCCATTTTGTTCGGCAAT
>SAMEA3663077__coassemble_558_pt1 | contig 12732 bp, 20 predicted proteins | sample SAMEA3663077__metabat2_low_PE_009 | metagenome-assembled genome bin SAMEA3663077 (sample SAMEA3663077) | pig gut metagenome | biome: pig gut; feature: pig-associated habitat; material: faeces | place: France | collected 2012 | reverse complement strand
TCGCATTGGCGGCGGCGAAACTGCCAGTGAAAACAAAAGTTGTTGAACGTAAAGTTAACTAATTAATTGCAGTCCCCGGGTAAAACCCGGGGCAGGGCAAAAAAAGGTAGCAGAAATGGCAGAAAAGAAAGTTGAAACAGAATTGACGATGGAAGCATTGGAGAGCAAATTGGTTGATTTGAAGAAAGAACAGATGAATCAGCGCTTTCAACATGCAGCAGGTCAGATGCCAAAAACACATATTATGCGTCAGACCCGTCGTGAAATTGCACGTGTTAAGACAAAACTGAACGCGGCAAAAAAATAAAAATTGCTGATTTTTGTTGATATTTCTAAATTTTTAGATAATATAGACGGGGTCAGATTTAAGGAAACCAGGATTTAATCTGGGGACTTTGCGCGAAAAAGTCAGTAAAGTCTGTGGATTAAACAAACAGTATAAGGGATAATAGTTATGCCAAGACGTATACTGCAAGGGACAGTTATCAGTACAGCAAACGACAAAACAGTCGTTGTAGAAGTGGAACGTCGTTTCCGTCACCCACTGTACGGTAAGTTCGTTAAGCAGAACAAAAAGTACAAAGCGCACGATGAAAACAATGAATATAAAATTGGTGAAATCGTTGCAATCGAAGAACATCGTCCAATCTCTAAGACAAAGTCTTGGATTGTTAAGGGACGCATTGGTGTTTCCAAAGACGATGCAGTTGAAGTAGTTGACTAGTAATCAACAGGTTCTTTGAGGTCGGTTCGGGAATTATAAGGCGACAGTCGGAACCTATAACAAAGCGGTGGGGGATTGCCCCGCCTGCAGGAAAAGGATTAAAGTTATGATTCAAAATGAAACAGTTATGACAGTTGCAGACAACAGTGGTGCACGTAAAGCTATGTGCATCAAGGTTTTGGGCGGTTCACATCGTCGCTATGCAACAGTTGGTGACAAGATTGTTGTTGCCATTAAAGAAGCCATTCCACGTGGTAAAGTTCAAAAAGGTACAGTGCAACGTGCGATTATTGTTCGTACAAAGTTCCCTGTAAAACGTCCAGACGGTTCAATTATTCGTTTTGACGACAATGCCGTTGTTTTGATTAACAAAAACAACTTTGAACCAATTGGTACACGTATTTTTGGGCCAATTGCCCGTGAAGTTCGTCGTAAATACGATGTTCAGAAAATCGTGTCTTTGGCACCAGAAGTAATCTAAATAACAGATGGAAGGTCATAAAATGAAAATTAAAAAAGGCGACGAAGTCGTAGTTATTTCGGGAAAATTCAAAGGCGTCAAAGGTAAAGTACTGGAAGCACGCCCCGCAGAAGAACGTGTTGTTGTCGAAGGTGTCAATCGTCGTAAATGGCACATCAAGCCAACACAGGAACAGCCAGGTCATATCATTGACCGCGAAGCGCCGGTTCATGTTTCCAACGTTGCGTTGGTTGATCCAAAAACTAAAAAAGCAACACGCGTTGGTTACAAAGTTGAAAACGGTAAAAAAGTTCGCGTTGCAAAAAAATCTGGTGCTGAGATTTAATGACAGGTAAATTGTTGCCCGCTGTTACGGGAACACAACAAAAGGAAAAAAGAAATGCAAAGCAGATTGCGTGAAATTTATGAAAAAGAAATTGTGCCAGAATTGGTTAAAGAATTCGGCTATAAAAATACGTTTGCAGTTCCAAAACTGACAAAAATCGTTTTGAACATGGGCGTTGGTGAAGCAGTGTCTGATAAAAAGAAGTTGGATGCAGCGGTTGCTGATTTGACAGCGATTGCAGCCCAAAAAGCAATTAAGACACGTGCGAGAAAATCAATCGCGACATATCGTCTGCGCGAAGGTCAGGAAATTGGTACAAAAGTTACATTGCGTGGTAAAAGAATGTATGATTTCTTGGATAAACTGATTACAGTTGCGTTGCCACGTGTAAAGGACTTTCACGGGTTGTCAAAATCTAAGTTCGACGGTCGTGGTAATTATGCGTTCGGTATCAAGGAACATTTGATTTTCCCAGAAATTTCTGTTGATAAAATCGATGCCATTCGTGGTATGGATATTGTTATCGCAACAACAGCGAAAACAGATGACGAAGCACGTGCATTGCTGACTAAAATCGGCTTGCCATTGGTTTTGAAATAATTAAAAAAGGTAAAAAAGATGGCGAAATTAGCGTTAATTAATAAACAACATAAACGTGAAAAGCTGGTTGCGCAGTATGCGAAAAAGCGTGAAACAATCAAGGCAAAAATGTCTGTTAATGCGACACCAGAAGAAAGAATCGATGCAATGAAAAAGTTGGCAAAATTGCCACGTAATGCAAACCCAACACGTTTGCGCAATCGTTGCAGCGTCACAGGTCGTTCACGCGGGTTCTCGCGTTTGTTCGGTTTGTGCCGTCAGCAGGTACGTACAATGGCCAGTGAAGGTAAACTGCCAGGTGTACGTAAGTCTAGCTGGTAAAAAAGAACAAGCACAACTGTGGACAATGCAGTTGGAAGATAAACAGTGCAGGGGGATTTTCCCCCACACATGTAAGGAGTAAAAAAGATGTCACTATCACACCCAATCGGCGATATGGTTACCCGCATCCGTAATGGTCAAAATGCAGGTAAAGAAACAATCGTCGTTCCAAACAGCAAACTGCGTCAGGCTGTTTTGTCTGTATTAAAAGAAGAAGGTTTTATTACTGATTTCCGTATCGATGCAATCGATGAACATCGTTCAAATTTGGTTGTTGAATTGAAGTATGTTGGCGGAAACGGTGCAATCCAAGAAATTTCAGTTGTATCCAAACCAGGTCGCCGTGTTTATTCCGGCAGTGCCAAAATGCCAAAGGTATTGAATGGCTTGGGTATCGCAATCGTGTCAACGCCAAATGGTGTTATGACAGACCACAAGGCACGTTTGATGAACGTCGGTGGTGAAGTGTTGTGCAAGGTTATCTAAGTAAAAGCGAGGATTAAGTTATGTCACGTGCAGGAAAATATCCAGTTAAACTGAGTGAAGGCGTATCTGTCGCGATTGTGGACAACGCTGTGATTGTAAAAGGACCAAAAGGTGAACTGAGTTTGCCATTGAATACAAAAAATGCTGGCTTGGTTGATATCGTTATCGAAGAAGGTCAGGTTGTTATTAACTTAAAAGATGCCGAAGAAAAACAGGCACGTACAATGTGGGGCACAATGGCACGCAATATTCGCAATGCGGTCGAAGGTGTTTCTAAAGGCTTTGAAAAAGCAATGTACATGAAGGGTGTTGGTTATAAAGCATCTGTTAAGGGCAGTCAATTGGTTTTGGTTGCGGGCTATTCACATGATGTTATCATGGACATCCCAGCGGGCTTGACCGTTGTGATGGGTGATACACCAACAGAATTTACCATTAAAGGTATGGATAAATGCTTGGTTGGACAGTTTGCTGACAAAGTTCACAAAGTGCGCAAGGCAGATCCATACAAGGGTAAAGGTATCTTCTATAAGGGCGAAAGAGTCCGCCGCAAAGAAGGTAAGAAGAAATAATAATTAACTTTGATGTCCGCTGTTACGGATGTCGGAAAAAAGGAAAAAGAAAATGTTGAAACATTTGAATTCAGAAGAAAGACGTACACTGGCGAATCGCGGTGCGTTGAAAAGAAAAAATCCTGGCAAGATTCGTTTGTCAGTTTTCCGTTCTGGTCGTCATATTGAAATCCAGGCGATTGATGACACCAAGGGACACACAATCTGTGCGGCTTCGTCCAAAGAAAAGGCGTTTGCAGGCAAGGGTTGGAATGTTGCCGGTGCCGAACTGGTTGGTAAAGCATTTGCAGAACGTGTAGTTGCTGCTAAGATTGCTGACAACTGTTATTTTGATCGTGGTGGTTATCGCTATCATGGTCGTGTTAAGGCACTGTGCGAAGCAATCCGCGCAGGTGGCGTAAGAATTTAATTTGAATAAGACGGAGTATAATAATGGCACGTTTTGATGATAAAAAATTGCAGACAGATAACTTGGTTGATAAGTTAGTTTCTATTAACCGTGTGTCTAAGACTGTAAAGGGCGGTCGCAATATGTCTTTCTCGGCATTGGTTGTTGTCGGGGACAAAGCAGGTCGCGTAGGTTTTGGTAAAGGTAAAGCGTTGGAAGTGCAATCTGCAGTGCAGAAGGCGACCAAAGCAGCCAAAGCAAAAATGATTCGTGTACCACTGAAAGAAGGTCGTACACTGCATCATGACAGCGCAGCAAAATATGGCGCCAGCAAGTTGGTTGTACGTAGTGCAGTTCCGGGTACTGGTATCATTGCCGGCGGTGCGTTGCGTGCAGTGTTTGAATGTTTGGGCGTTCAGGACGTTGTTGTTAAATCACAGGGTTCAAATAATCCAAACAACATGATTCGTGCGGCGTTCTTGGCATTTAACAAGATGAATTCGCCCAAGACTGTGGCGGCACGTCGTGGCAAGACAGTTGCAGAAATCATCGCAGGTCGTGATGGCAAGAAATTAGAAGTTGCCGATGAAGCGGATGCAAAATAATCTGGACACAAGATAAACAGGAGATTTAATTATGGCTAAAATAGTTGTAAAGCAGGTTAAAAGTACTATCGGTCGTCCAGAAGCACAGGCCAAAATCGTAAAAGCGTTGGGCCTGGGACGTATCGGCAAGACCAAAGAAATCACAGATTCTGAATCTGTTCGTGGCATGATTGCCAAGGTTTCACACCTGGTCGAAGTTGTAAAATAAAAATGTAAACCGAGTACGAAAGCAATCTTGTTTTCGTGCGACAAAGAACTACATAGTAGTTATAGGATAAAAGGAAAAAGAAATGAAATTAAATGCTTTGATGGATAATTTTGGTGCACGTCAGAACGCAACACGTGTTGGTCGTGGTATAGGATCTGGTTCTGGTAAAACAGCCGGTCGTGGTCACAAGGGGCAAAAAGCACGCAGTGGATCACGCAAGCAGGCAACATTCCAGGGTGGTCAGATGCCAATTTTGCGTCGTTTCCCAAAATTTGGTTTCAACAATCCATTTGCCAAAGAATATGTGACAATCAACCTGGGCGATATTGAAAAATTTATTGCAGCGGGCAAGATTGATGCATCAAAAGACATCACAGTAGATTCTTTGATGTCGGCAAAAATTATCAATCGCAAATTGGATGGTTTGAAAGTGTTGGCCAAGGGCGAAATCAAGACAGCAGTTAATGTTGTTGCGGACAAATGGTCCAAAGCGGCAGAGGCTGCGATTGTTAAAGCCGGTGGCACAATCAAAAATAACTAAATCATAAAATCTGAATTTGGCATCTGGTAATCCAGATGCCAATCAATGGTTAAAAAGTTCACACAATGAAATTCTTAAAAGGCTTTTTCGGTAATCTTAGCGATTTGCAGAAGCGTATTCTGTTTACGTTGGGGGCGCTGATTGTTTATCGTATTGGGTCGTTCATTCCACTGCCGGGGGTTAATGCGTCGGCGGTTTTACACCTGTTCCAGGGTGATAATGGAATGATGGGTATGTTTGATATGTTCAGTGGTGGATCACTGTCACGTATGTCGGTGTTGGCATTGAACATTTTCCCGTATATTTCGGCATCAATCGTTTTGCAGTTGTTAAGTGCAACCAGCAAGTCTTTGGGGGAATTGCGTAAAGAGGGTGAATCAGGACGCGTAAAAATTAACCAGTATACCCGTTATTTGGCCGTTTTGTTGGCGGTTGTTCAGGGATGGGCGGTTGTTCGCGGTCTGGAAGCAATGGCGCCGGTTAATGGTGTGGCGGCTGTTGTGAACCCGGGGTTTGCGTTTGAATTGTCTGCAATTATTGCGTTGGTTGGTGGTACTGTGTTCGTCATGTGGTTGGCGGAACAGATTACTGCACGTGGTATCGGACAGGGCGCATCATTGTTAATCTTTGCTGGTATTATTGCCGAGGTTCCAGGCGGTATTGCACAATTGGTATCCTTGGGGTCTGTTGGTCAGATTTCACCTGCAATGATTGCATTGGTTGTCGCATTTGTGGTTGGTATTGTGGCGTTAATTGCATTCTTTGAACAGGCGCAGCGTCGTATTCAGATTCTGTATCCACGCCAGGTTATGGCAAATGGCGTTGTGAATACCAATGCATCATATCTGCCGATTAAGATTAATATGTCGGGGGTTATGGGACCGGTGTTTGCATCGTCTATTATGATGCTGCCTGCATTTGTTCAGCGTTTTGTGCAAAGTGAAAATTTAACCGTTCAGACGATACTTGGGTTCTTTACATATGGAACTTGGTCATATATTTTGCTGTTTACCGTATTAATTGCGTTCTTTGCGTATTTCCAGACGGCGGTAATTTTCAATTCCGAAGAAACCAGCAATAACCTGAAAAATGCAGGTGGCTATGTTCCGGGCGTTCGTCCAGGTGAACAGACCATTAAGTATTTGGATAATGTTGTTTCGCGAACAACGGCAATTGGTGTTGCATATCTGATTGTAGTTTGTGTTTTACCAATTATTCTGAACACACATTTGGGTATGCCGTTGACAATTGGTGGTACAAGTGTACTGATTGTGGCGGGTGTTGTGTTGGATACAGTCAATCAGGTGCAATCATACTTGGTTGCGAAACAGTACAGTGGTGTCATCAGAAAGGCACAGAAAAAGGGGCGTTTCCGCGGTTAATGTGGAAATAAAACAAGATTTGACTTTTGCTGATATTTATATAAAATTATTCGGCAAAATAAAATAGCCTGCGGGTGTAAGCCCAAGGGTTGGGAATCGGGGAATCCGGTGGACTGGATGAACCGCAGTTAAATAAAAAGGAAAATGAAAAATGGCACGTATAGCAGGTGTTAACATTCCGACTGAAAAACGTATCGAAATTGCGTTGCAGTATATTCATGGTATTGGGCCGGCAAAATCGGCACAGATTGTGAAGGCGTTGAAATTAAAAGACGGTCTGCGCGCAAAGGATCTGACAGACGAGGATGTTATTAAAATTTCGAAATATATCGAAGAAAACTTTAAGGTAGAAGGTGACGTTCGTCGTGAAGTCGCAATGAACATCAAACGTTTGCAGGATTTAAAAGCGTATCGTGGTATTCGCCATCGTAACCGCTTGCCGGTTCGTGGTCAGCGTACCCAGACAAATGCGCGTACACGCAAGGGTAAGCGTATCGTTGTTGCTGGATCTGCAACCAAAGGGAAATAAAAATTAATCTAATGCGTGCATCTATGCGCGTTGGGCTTTGGTCATGTAGCGATTTGTACACTCCCGTCGCCCAACACACATATCTGCAACATTATCTTAATTTTTTAATAAGGTAGAGATTAACACTATAGTTAATTGAAGACATCGAAAAAAGGTTAAAATAAAATGGCAGTTACAAAAGCTAAAAAGAAAGTCGTGAAAAAAGTATCACATGGCATTGCACATGTTGTTGCGACTAATAACAATACACGTATTACAATCACAGACCAGTCTGGCGCCGTGTTGACATGGGCAACCGCTGGGGCAAATAATTTTAAGGGCGCAAAAAAGTCCACACCATATGCTGCAACAATCGTTGCCGATGCAGTTGGTAAGAAAGTCGCCGAAATGGGTATGAAAACAGTTGATGTTTTGATGCGTGGTATTGGTCAGGGTCGTGAATCTGCTGTACGTGGATTGGCAAATGCTGGTCTGGTTGTGCAGTCCATCACAGATACAACGCGCATTCCACACAATGGCTGTCGCCCAAAGAAAGTGCGTAGAGTATAAAAAATCCCGCCAATTGGCGGGATTATTTTTGTTTTTTTGGGGGTAATTGTATTGCGCAAGGTCATGGCCAGTTCGTCCATTGCGGTTTCCATCAATATATGGTGATTGCGACGAATTAACATATTTTGAATTTCACTGATTTGTGTTTGCAGAATATTATAGTTGCGTTCGGTTATTGTATATATACCGTCGGGTTCGTTTGTTTTTGACATTTTTTTCCTGTTGTGAATATACATCATATGCGTGGGATTATGTAATGTCAATGGGGATTTTTTTCTGGCAATCTGTGTGTGGACTGATATAGTTTTGCTGTAAGCAGGGTGGGGAATGTTTTATTAATGGGTCAAAGGTGATTTTTATGAAAAAATATTTATTGGCGATGTTTGGTGTGTTGTTTGTATGTGGGGTGGCGCGTGCCGGGTATACATACACTGAAACAGAAACAGTAACAACTTATGAACGCTTTGGCGCAGATGTGGGTTGTGGATGTGGCTGTGATAAACGTTTCGTTTCCAGCCGTGATGTTAAGCCATGTGCGAAAAAGGCACAGCCTGTACGCGTCAAGACATATACCGAAGTGATTGACCACTATCAGGTGTATCAGCCGGTTACGGTTTATAAACCAATGGGAACTGAAATTCAGCGTCGTATTGTGAAATAAAAAATCCCCCGGTTGGGGGATTTTTAGTGGTTAGTGTAAGCGGTTAGTGTTAGTGGTGGAATATATAATGTAGCTAGGTTTGCCCGTTGGGCAAACAAAGAGCAATTAAAGCACTTGTCATCCCCGCGAAGGCGGGGATAGGGGCTAAGCAATTTTGACAATACTTAATTGGCGCACGTTGTGCGCGGTTTAGAGTCCCTGTTCCTGCCTGCGCAGGAATGACAAAAATCATAGATTTTTGTAAAAACTGATGACTAATGACTCACACAAACTTTTATTTATCTAAATAAACACCGCCCGGATGGGCGGGGGGGTTAGGATTGGCATGTGCCTGTGGTTAAAGTGATGTCTACGCGACGACATCTTGAATCGTTTGCGTTTGGATACTTGTTAGGTGTACAATCTGTTTCGCCATTCCCGTCAGTTTTTATGTTTGCCGCGTTGATATTCGCTTGGCTGATCAATATATTTTTTATTGCGTTTGCACGTTCCAGGGACAGTTGTTGATTATTTTTGTTCGCCGCTTTTTTGAAAGGAACACGGTCTGTGTGTCCTGTGATTACAATACAGAAATTTCCGTCGTTAAGATCATATTTTTGTATTTCTTTTATGAATTCATTCAAAGTATTTTCGCCCTCGGGTTGTGATAAGTCGGCTTTCCCAGAGACAAATAGCGTATCAGATTTGATTCCCAGGTTAATTTGTTCTGGTATTTCTTCTTGAATAGTTTGGGCAACAGGTGTAGTGTCTTGTTTTGCACATGCGTTGCCTTGTTGATTGTATCCAGTATCACATTTACATACTTTTTCGTCTGCTGTGGCATTATCAACACATTTGCATTCGTTTGGTGTGACAAGACCTGTTAATTGGCAGTTGGGAATTTGCGCTTTACATTGCCCGTCTTCGAGGCGCGGTTTGTCACTTGGGCAAACACATTCATTGTTTTCGTTATATATCTTGTCATTTTCACATTGGATACATCCACCGTTTTCTAGGCTGAAACGACTGTTTGTTTTATCAAGACATTCGCAGTCTGGAACCGTTCCTTGGTTAGTTGTGCCAGTAAATTCAGAACATTGTTTAGCAGGCAGTGCATCAAATTCTGTTTGAGCGGTTTGGAATACTTGTTTTAATTTTTCGTATTTAGCGATAATTTCTGCGGATTATTCTTGCTTTTCCTTGCCTGAATTGATGGCCAGGTTACCAACCAGTGCCCCCCCCCCGCACCAATGCCCGCGGTTATCATGCCGGTTTTCTTTTTGTCGGCGGTTTCTGCTTTTTGTGCAGCCCATGCGGCGGCGTCAGCACCGTTCGGGTCCATTAATGCGCGTGCCAGGGATGTGTATGCGCCGGATGTTTTGCCAATTGCGACGTCGTCATATAATCCAGATGTTGCCGCGTCCAAAATTGGTTCAGATTCAATACCTGGGCGCATGTCCAGGGCGTTTTTGCGAATCTTTAAATCATTTGCCAAATTTACGTATTCAGAATACAGGCCGATTAATTCATTGCCACCCGGTAATTCAACATCACGTTCGCCACCCGGGATGGTTTTTCCCGCGTCATAGTTGCAATGGAATGTGGACAGATAGGCACGCATGGCGGCCTCGGCATCGGCGTCGGCGTTTTCTTCGGCCATGGCGGATGCCATTTGCATGCCACCGATACCGGTTGCGCCAATACCCGCCGCGCCCAATAGTTTATTGGCGGTGGATTGTTCTTTGGCCTTCATTGCGTCGGCATTGTCCCGTAATTCGTCGATTTTTGCCAGTGAATCTGCCTCGGACAATTCGCCGGCGGCATATTCCTTGCACTTTCCGGTCCAATCGTCCCAGCGTGCATTATCGCCACACTTTGGATCTTTGCAGATGCCGTCCGCCCATGTGCCATTGGCCTTTTTGCAATTCTTTTTGGCGGTCTCGTTATCGGGGCGTTCGGCTGCGCCTGGTTTTGTGTCGTTTTCGTCATCCGTGCCGTCGGCATCTGAATCGTCATCCCCGGTGACTGGACCATATAATTCTTCGTGTTCGGATTCGGCATCTTTTAGAGCCTTGTCAGCCTTGTGTCGATCGATTGCGCGATCGATTGCGCCCGATGTTATTGCGCCTGTTGCCATACCAATGCCCGAACCCATTAATGCAGATGTGGCAGATTTTTGTGTCCGTGTCAGGCGGAATGCGTTTTCCTTGAACGTGGTAATGTCGACCCCAAACCAGTTTTGATCACAACTGAATGTTGAACCGGCATACGCCTTTTTCGATGCGTACGGGGTGTTGTCTTCGCCGGCAAAGAAATTGACCGTGTAAACGCAATCCAATGTACGGTCGTCAAACATTGCCCCCAGACGGTCACATGTGTCACGCATTTTGTCGCGCAGTTCGTACAGACGCTGTTCATCGGCGGCAACCTGTTTTTCGGCGTCGACGCGCAGTGTGCCAAATACATTTTGTGTGCGTGATGCCAGACCGCTGTCCTGTTGAGTGCAAGTTTTTGCAATTTTTTCGCATTTCGAAATCGCTGCATCGCCCGCGCGTTTGCCCAGGCACTTGGTAAATTTTTGGCCGCATTCGGTGACGATGCAATTGTTATAGCGATTGCCGCAATCAACAATTGAATTATATGATGCAATGCGCGCGTTCATGTCGCGGTCGGCCTTAATCTGGGCTGAAAACAGTGTGTATTCATGTCCACTGCACGGCAGGTCGCGGCGGCATGCGTCCATCTTGGTTCCCCACATGGTGTCAGTGTCACCGGCGCATTTCGAATAATCGTTGCCGCATTTTTGTTTCATACATTCACGCAGGTTGGCATCACATGCGTTTTGACCCGATGCGCGTGCTGTGGCCATTTGATTTGCCACCGCGGATGCCGCGTCCGCCGCGTCCAGTGCGGCGCGTTGTGCGCGAATTTGTGCCGCCAATGATTCAGATGATGTGTCGGTCGTTGTGGCGGAATCCGCCATGAATTCATCAAATTGTGATGTTTTATCTTCGATTATAATTTCGGGTTCTGGTTCGATAACAACTTCGGTTTTAGATTCAACATCCGAGGTTTCGGTTTCTGGTGTTGTTGCGGATGTGTTGGATGCGGTGGTGTTAACCATTGCCGACATGGTTGGCATGCGGGCCGTGGTTGTTGGACGCTGTCCCCGGGATACAACCGCGCCATCCGATGTTGTACACAGTGCAAACAATGCGCAAAAAGCAAAGAGCAAAGAGCAATGTTTGTGGGTGTGTCTTGAAAAAATATTATCGTTTTTTTTCATTTGTTTTGTTGCCCTTAGTCAATCGTTGCACATGCGATTTCATAGAATTTGCATAATTGTATCGCCATTGATTTTTCAGATTCGTATCCCACACCGCAACCGTTGTTCATATTATTGGCGCAAACGGTCGCAACACACGCGTCGCGTGCAGAATTATTTGCACACCCAGATTTAATTGATGATATTTTTTTATCGCGTGCAGATTGATATGATGCAACAATCTGGTTCAAAATTGATTCTGCATTTTTAACCGCATTGTCACGATCGGCAATTAAATCGGTGCGAATTGTTGAAATGTATTCGTCACAACCGGCACTGGCCACGCCACAGGCGGCAAAGATTCTGTCAAAATCGGAATTTTCGGCACAGTTGCGATAGTCTGCCATGCAGTTTTTGTCCAATATAACACAATTTGTAATTTCAGACTGGCACACGGATTTTGACTTTGTTTTGCCGGCAGATTCAATTGTCTTGTCCATTTGTGCGGATACGCCGGCGGCCTTGCACGATTGTTCAATTAAACTGTCGTATGTGTCGGTGACGTCGTCTGCGGTACAGCCTGCAACCTTGGCAATGCATTGTTTTGTCGCCCAGGCATAACGTTGGCCGGGGTCGGTGGGTGCTTTCTTTAATTCCTTGTCAGAAATGTTGTATTTCGCCGATGTGCCAGCAGATACGGATTTCATCACGTTTTTTGGTGGCGTGCCGGCGGTGGATGTGCCGCAATACTGACACCGGGCGGATGGGTTTGATGATACACCAATGGCGCATGCAGAATCCAGACACCGTGTCAGGTTTGCACGTGAACACGTTGTTGCAGCACCCGCCGTGCCAATGCAAAGAGCAAAGAGCAAAGAGCAAAGAGCAATTTTGCAATTAAGATTTGTGTTATGTGTTTTCATATTCTCTCTATTGGTCTGATTATATCAAAAACGGGTGCGCGGTGCAAAGGGAAAAAGAATTTTTATTTGTGTATTGACAAATTGTATTTGTTTGTCTATATTGTTTGTGTGTAGATAACAAAAGGATAAAAAATGGCTACTGGAACACCTGCACCAAAAAAATGGTGGATTATTCATGTTGCGGCGGGCGTCG
>SAMEA3663077__coassemble_503_pt1 | contig 13772 bp, 16 predicted proteins | sample SAMEA3663077__metabat2_low_PE_009 | metagenome-assembled genome bin SAMEA3663077 (sample SAMEA3663077) | pig gut metagenome | biome: pig gut; feature: pig-associated habitat; material: faeces | place: France | collected 2012 | reverse complement strand
ACAAACACGTCCCAACCCGCACGCTGCAACGCATCCCGCGTAAAGAACGGCAGGTCCAACGCCCCCGCCACCAATGCTATCTTTTTATCTGTATTTTTTTTACGCATGACTATATCGTACGAATAAATCAAACTGGAATCAAGTCGCAATTTATGATAAAATTTTATTCGATATATATAATAACAGGTACAAACAGATGAAAAAAATATCCGTTTTGGCAATTTTAATGGCGACATTTGGTGCAAATGCCGCCACATACGATGCTGATAAATTTCGCAGTGAAATTCTGCGTGGGGTCGATATGATTGGTGCGCGTGCAACCATTGATGAAACGCCAATAGACGCCCCTGGTGAATTGGGGCGCGAAGTTTACGAAATCACTGGCGTCGTTGCGCCCGATGATATCCAGATGTATATCCCTACATCAATGTATGTGCGTATGGGGGGCGGTCTGAACCTGGGGTTTGCGACGGACAAGGCCGCATTTGGTGGCACAGAATTTGAGAGTTCGGGCAGTTATGCAACCCAAATTGGACTGGGGTGGAATTTATCATCGTATGTCCGTACTGAAATTGATTTTATGACCTCGACGCTTAAATTTTCTGACCTGGACGCGCATCGTGCAACGTACCAGACCGTGGGCGGAATGTTGTACTTTGATTTTGCGCGCCGCTATATCCAGACGGGCGACATAACCCGCCGTCGTACATTCGTACCATTTATGGGCATTGGCGCGGGATTGGGTGTCTATGATTTCGAAGGCATGGGTGGCGCAGACGGATTTGTTATCGCCGCGCCGCGTGCCACACTTGGTTTTAATATTATGTTCACAGACCTGATTGGAATTGATATTGCGTACCAGTACCAGATGATGATTGGTAACGGATTTGGCTGGAATGTGCGCGCCGGTGGTGTGGACAACATCAGTAATATCATGGCGTCAATTCGTGTGAACTTTTAACAGGGACGGGGTATAAAAATGAAAGCACAGTTTATCTTACCATTTTTGTGTGCATTGCCAATGATGGCAAACGCGGCAATTCCATATCGTGTTGAGCAAATCAAAACGCCGGTTGCGCAAACGCCGTCTGGCCTGGATAACGAAGCGTATGCCCGCACACGTCGTTTCTATGTTGGTGGCATGTATAATTTCGCCATGTGGCAGGATTATACCGACGACAACAACATTGAAATCCGCGGCAAAAACACCCACAGTTTCGAAGGTTTTGCCGGTCTGCGCATATATGACACGTTTCGCATGGAATTAAACTATCTGCGGACAAATGCCGAATATAATTATTTATCCCTGACGGGCGACACGTTCTTTGTAAACGCGATTTTTGATGCGCGTATCGATAATATCTATCGCATATTCCGTTCTCAAATGATTGTGCCGTATGTCGGTGCGGGGGCTGGTCTGTCATGGAATTCGGCGGATGATGGGGTGCGACTGGATAAAAAGATTTCGCCGGTTGCCGCTGCGCTGGCGGGGATTAGTGTAGAATTCAGTTCGATATTTGCGCTGGATTTTGGATACAGATATTTCTATATGTTTGCGCCGAGCACGGACGTGATTGAAAAATTAAACCCATCATCGCACCAGTTTCGCGTTGGGGCGCGCATCAGTTTCTGATGGCCAAGACATGTCCATTTTTTGGTAAATGCGGTGGCTGTAAATTCGATTTTACGGCCACTGATTACAGGCAACAAAAATCCCGCGAATTGGCCCGCATACCAACGACGGGCGATGCGATTTGGATTGACGACGGCGCACGCCGCAGGGCCGATTTTGCATTCGCCGGTGGCGATTTTGGGTTTTATGAATATGGCACAAAAAATATAATCTCTGTGCGTCATTGTCCGAATGTGGTGGATGAAATAAATAACATTTTGCCAATGTTGGCGGCGTTGCCGTGGGGTGGGGCGGGGGCGTGCCTGGTGACACAATGCGACAATGGGGTTGATATCGCAATCACGTCGTCTGTACCGTACTTTACGCCCGAATTTCGTGACGCAGCGGTGGCATTGCCCGCCATTCGCATTACCTGGAATGGCAAGGTAATAAAACAAACCGAACAGCCAACTGTGACCTTTTCTGGCGTAACTGTCCCGTATCCGTCCGGCGCGTTTTTACAGCCCAGTGTCGCGGGCGCGGACGCGCTGCGTGAATTGGTTGTGTCGCGTGCGTCTGGCGCGCGCCGTGTGGCGGATTTGTTCTGTGGACTGGGGAATTTTACATTTGCATTAAATGCAGACGGATTTGACATTGTCGGCACAGGCACAAAACGTGATTTGTTTTCGCATCCCCTGACGGTTGGAATGTTAAAGAATTATGACACGGTTGTCATGGACCCGCCGCGTGCCGGCGCTGACGCGCAGTGTCGCGAACTGGTCAAAAGCGATGTTGGGCGCATAATTTATGTTTCGTGCAATCCATCCACATTTATGCGCGACGCAAAAACGCTGACCCGCGGCGGCTATAAAATGACCGAACTGATACCTATTGACCAGTTTGTGGGCAGTGCGCATTGGGAACTGTTTGCGGTTTTTGATAAACAGGACTAAAAAATATGCGTTTTGCATAAATTTTTCGACAAAATGCTTGACTTTTTATATTAAAAGCATAAAATTTGCATAAACTTTTCGCCAAAACGGCAAAATGAACCAAAAACAATAAAACACAAGAGAAAGAAAATGAGCGAATATGCAATCTTTCAAACCGGCGGCAAACAGTATCGCGTTGCAAACGGCGATATTGTCAAGGTTGAAAAACTGAATGCGACCGGTACAATCGAATTCGACCAGGTTTTAATGGTCGGTGATAAGGTTGGCACACCATTTGTTGACGGTGCCAAAGTTATCGCAGAAGTTGTTGAACAGAAACGCGCTGACAAAATTTTGGTGTTCAAGAAAAAACGTCGCCAGAATTATCGCCGCACCGCCGGTCATCGTCAGTTCATTACTGTTTTGAAAATCAAAGAAATCAAGGCATAAGGGGGCAGAACTATGGCACATAAGAAAGCAGGTTCGGCATCAACGAACGGACGCGACTCAGAAGGGCGCAGACTGGGTATAAAAAAATCTGGTGGTTCACGCGTAATTCCAGGTAATATCATCATTCGCCAGCGTGGTACATCTGTACACCCGGGCCTGAATGTTGGTATGGGCAAAGACCACACAATCTTTGCGAAAATCGCAGGTATTGTGAAATTCAAACGTGGTAACGGCGACCGCAGAACGGTTTCAGTTGTTCCCGCCGAAGAAGCAAAATAATAAAATCCCGCCATTTGCGGGATTTTTATTTTGCCGACGTAATACTTGGGGGGGTGACCCGCGGGTATTTATTTGTCGCGGTATCTGTATTTCATAATAAAAGACCCGCCATTGGCGGGCTTTTTGTTATCAACAATTATTATTTAACTGTTGTTGTGGCGTTACGATTCCATTTCCAGACTTCTTCGCCAGAACCCTGAACCAATGGACGTTCCTTGCCATAAGAAATGGTCGAAATACGTTTTGCATTGATACCGTCGTTTACCAGAACGCTTTTCGCGGCGTTTGCACGACGTGCACCCAATGCCAAGTTGTATTCTGTTGAACCACGTTCGTCGCAGTTACCCGCGATTTGGATTTTCACATCTTCGTGGTTTTTCATATACAATGCCTGACCCAACAGGTTGTTTTTCGCATCTTCGGAAATTTCAGCAGAATTAAAGCCAAAGAATACGCGCTGTTCGTTCAGATCAGCTGGTTCAACAATTGCAGAACCGCCACATGCAGCCAGCAAGCCAGCAACGCCCGCCAACAAAGCAAAGTTTTTTAATTTCATGAAATTACTCCCTTGAGTTTCTGTTGCTCGTGGTATATTGTACTATAAAATATAGCAATTATCAAGGGGGAAACCAAAAAAATGTCCGATTACAATTTGCGCGATTTAGATTTGGCGGGTATTCGATGGGAAATTTCAGACACGCCCATAATGGCCCCACGTGCCAAGCCGACACCAGAAGCCGTGGATATGCCTGCGCGACCAACCGCGGCGACAATTGTCGCAGAAATCGGGCGGGCCGCCGCATCTGTTGTGCCGGCTGTCGCCCCGATTCAGACAATGTCAATTGATACTGTGCGCGCCATGGCATCACGCCCAACCGATATGGAAACACTAAATCGTATGATTGCCGAATTTAATCATCCGTTGCGTGCAACTGCGACCAATACAATCTTGCCACATATCGGCAATGGTCGATTGATGATAATAACGGATATCCCCGGGGCGGACGATGATGCGTCGGGTAACATTTTATCGGGCGCGACGGGCGAATTGATGGATAAAATGCTGAATGCCATTGGCGAAAGTCGCCAAACTGTATCGATTATACCAATGGTGTTTTGGCGCACCCCCGGCGGCCGCACGCCGTCCCAGACAGAATTAGACATGGCGCGCCCGTTTGTTGATCGTGCAATCGAATTGTTGCACCCGCGGGTGATTTTAACCCTGGGGACATTACCTGCGACGCAGATTGCGGATGTAAACCTGGCAAAATCGCATGGTGTGCCGGTTACACTGACCTGTGGTGCGACATGTGTACCAATATTCCACCCGAATTACTTGATATTAAAGCCCGCGGCCAAACGCGATGTATGGAATGCGTTGCAAAACGTGCAAAATATCTTGAAAAGTGCCGAATAATAGTTAATAATTTGCGCATGTTTAATAAAGGAGCATACAATTAAACCCGTAAATAATCATGATAATCGTCGTGACAACGCGCCACGTATGAATAACAAAATTTTTGCCAAATCTGTCCAGGTTATCAGCAATGATGGCCAGAATCTGGGCATTATGCCAACGTCCCAGGCGTTGCAAATGGCAATGGATTTAGGCCTTGATTTGGTCGAAATTAACGCAAATAACGCCACACCCATTACCAAAATAATGGACTATGGCAAATTCAAATATGAACAGAAAAAGCGCGCGTCTGAGGCTCGCAAAAACCAAAAAACAATCGAAATGAAGGAAGTTTGGGTCAAACCGTTTATCGAAGAAAACGACCTGAACATCAAAATGAAAAAGATTTTTGAATTTCTTGATTCTGGGAACAAGGTTAAAATTGCCGTCATGACCCGCGGTTCTAAAAAGGTTCTGGCACGTGGCAAAGATGCCATCCCAGAATTGTTCGCACGTATCCTGGAAATTATCGGCGATCGTGGCACATTGGAATCAAAATCCAAACCAGACGAACGAACAAAATCAATTATCATTGCGCCGGCAAAATAATAAATCCCGCAAACGCGGGATTTTTTTTTATTGTCTTAAAATTCTATTTTTCCATTTGTTGCAACCAAATCGGCCATCATTTCGATTGTGCCGCCGGCTTCGCGTACAATCAGGTCGCCCGCCGCAATTTCTGCATAGTCCAATGGGTCAGACACATACGCGTCAAATTTGCCCGCTGCAACCCATGCCAAATCCAGTGCCGGACATCCCGTACGACGCACATCGCCAATCAATGGTCGCGCATCGGACGTGTTGTATCCAATTGTTAATTCAGATTCTTCGGTCTGATTCGATGTTTTGATACGCGCCGAATGGAACGCTGAAAACACATATGCACCATTGCCGGCCTCGGCATAATACAGGCGTTCGTCAATTGGCGAATAAACCAGTGCGATTTTTGTTTCGTCGTTTGAACGCAATGCCAATGAAATTGCAAAGTGCGGATTGCCACGCACAAAATTTGCCGCCCCTGACAGTGCCAACACAAATTCGTCGCGTCCATCGCCCGTGCGTGAAACGTTTGGTGTTAAAAGACCCGCCGCCGGACGCACCAGCAGCAGGTCATTCAGAATACTTTCTTCGATACGGTTGGCCGCCTTTTGCACAAAATCATGCGCGCCACGCAGGGATTGTTGCAGGCTTTCCACTTCGCCAAAATCGCGACGCAACGACGCCCCCGTACGCTGCAGCGCCATAAACATTTTGTTTAATTCAGTCGAACCCTTTATCAACAGTTCCATGTCGCCGCCCCCCGTAAAGCAGTATTTATTATTATTAAATTTAGAAGTTGAACCCAGCGAATTTTGATTTGAATTCTGCCACGCGCTGGCCCTTTTCACCGGCGTTTGAACGCTGGCCTGTCCATGCGGAATGGTTCAAGTTATCTGTCGACAAAACCAAGTCTTTTTTTACAGAAGAATACATTTTTACTGTCTTGCCATCTGTGCGCGTGACGTTGATTTCGTGGTATTCTGGATGAATTCCTTGTTTCATGATATCTACCTTTGTTTGAATTTTAGCCCGCAAATTATACAAGTATTTTTACAGAAATCAAGCAATAATAGCATTCTAATATCGTCCAATGCACCCCAGGTATGAATTTCCTGTGGATTCCAGGACATTTATGAACTGACTGGGGTTACGACCTGAAAACAGTGCCAAAATTGTCCCCGCGTCGGTTGCCAACATATCGGCCACCGTGGCGATACCAGAATTCATCTTTTTAAAGAACCCGCTGGCCGGATATATTTCCGCGGCCAATAACTGTGTCTGACCGTGCGGTTTGGCGTTTTTATTTGATTCAATAACCATCAATTGGCATTCTGGCGATATGATTAACTTATCACTAACCACTGCGTCCCCGCCCAACAGTTCGCCCCACCAACCGGTCGAGCCACAAAACACAGGATAATAAATCACGGCATTTGGATTTTTATCCAAAATCGCAGAAATGTCCACATCGTCTGTACAGACATCTGGCATAACCCCGGTCGTGTTATTGATTACTTTGCGCGCCAACTGGTATTCGTTATCCCCAGTTGTTCTGCGTGGCCAATAAAGAATCGGAAACTTTGTTGTCATTGGTATGAATTATATCAGATTCGGATGTTACAAAAAAGGGGGCGTGGTTAAATAAAGCACTTGATTTTTTATTTTTTCATTGTCTCGTACCATTTTTTCAGGTTTTTCCACACAATATCAATATTCTTTTTGGTTGTATCATAGAATTTAGTTGATATCTGGACCTGGAACAGGGACTTGGCCAATGCGGGAATCATAGTCATGAACATAGCGATAAAGATGCCCATCAGTATAATGGTAATCAGGCTGTCATTGCGCATCATCAAGGCGTCCATCAAAAATTTCGAATCGTTATTGGTTAATGCCGTCGCCAATGCTGGCGCACCCGCCCAATCGCCAAATATTGCGTTTAAAAACATTATTGCGAATGCAACAAATATACCTGTCACGGCCAATCCCAATGCCCCAGAAATCACATAATCGATAATTCCGCGAATCGTATTTCCCGCCCCGGCCAGTGATATTTTCCACCCCTTGAACAGCCAGGCCAACAGCATCAATGGCAACATTATCAAATCCAGCGACAGTGTTATAAATATTTCCAGAAAATACAGCGGGATTGGCAACAACGCCATAAAGAATAGCACCAATATCGCCAGTCCCCCAAACAACATAATCACATTCGGAAAGATTGGAATTCCCCACATAATTTCATGCATATAATCCGAATCGAACGCCATATTCATCATTGCCCAGCCAACTGTCATCCCCAGGCCTGTCATCTGGTGCACGCCGGCCAATTCGCATGCCAGGTTGTGTCGCAGTTTTGGCGAAAACGCACCGCGATTCGCTGCGCGTTCGTCGATTGAAACTGGGTCTGCGATTGCGGTTGCGACAACACACGCGTCAAACTGATCATCATGTACAACCGCCCGATTTAATGACAGTCCCACGTTAAATATCGGTTCGATTGCGATTTCGGAAATTAACCGTGGCAATGGCGCAACCAGCAATGTTGATACAAATGCCAACTTTAACAGGTGCGTTGTAAATGTATTGGCCACAGACCATGGTTGTTCCACCGTTTGATTTAAAAAGTTATCCACCAATCGCCATGCAAACCAAATCGCCGACAGCATTACCGCAAACGGAATAATCACATGCCCCAGCGCGCTATAAATACGGGGCAACATATTGGACATTGTTGCCATAATATCCGCAAACATTTGGCATGACCAGCAACTAGAAAAAAAAGAATACGCCCCATTCATATCAACCGGTGCACTGGAACGATATATTGAAAAGCCGGCAATTACCCCCACGCCTGCGATGCCGCCGACAATAAACGGCGCGGCCGCCCCCGCCGTAAATGGCAGGAATGATAAAAACGTAATCCAAAATTTTTTCAGACGATTCATTGTTTTTAATTATACCACATTTTGTCCCAAATGTGATATAATTGAAAAGATAAATATAAATCAGAGAATGTATTTCATAAAAAAGTCTTTGTTAACCCTGATGTTTGTGGCGGTGTTTTTTGCGCCGATTCCTGCGCATGCAAACATAATTGATGCATTAAATTTATCGCCATTTGTTCCCATGGTTTTGGATGCGTTAATGATGGTGGCAACGGGAACATATGAATTCTTTGTTGGTACATCTGATAATCCAGGAATTATCCAAATTTTAATCTGGTTATTTCTGGGGTTCACATTAATGGTCAGCCTGGCAAAAATGTATATCCCAAAAAAGTGGCTGGGGTTCATTGGAATTTCTGGTGGGGGCGAATTGGCGGATGGCAAAATCACGGGATTCAAGGTTGTTGAAAACGTGGCAAAGCCCGGTATACGTGCGGTTATTGCGTCTATTTTACTGTTACAGTTAAAGCCTGTATACATGACCGAATGGCTGGTCAACCCATTTCTGCAATTGGGCGCGGTATACACCCACGCAATTACAGAACAGATTAACCAAGATGGGATGTCCGCGCCCGACGTTGAATGTCCCGCCGACATTGTTGACAAGGCATGGATATCCGCAGATTCGTGTGAATTCTTGGTGCAACCTGTATCCGACCTGTCACATGCGAATAACCAAATTATTAAGCGTGGTTTTGACTTCTTGACAACTGGTCTGCGTGGATTAATCACATTGGTTCCGCATGGTGGCGAAAATTTTCTGAATTTAATAACTGGAATCCTGTTGATATTCACATTCGTATCCAGCAACATTTTCATGGCGCTGTTGATTATCCAGGGTATATTCAACTTTGGAATGCAACTGATTTTGTATCCGTTCTATGTGCTGACATATGTATTCAAATCCAGCGATAAATGGCTGGACGTGTGGCCGGCATTTGGTGGTATTACCAAGGCCCTGCAACAATTAATTGTCACCATGATTGCGTGTTCGTTCATGTTGTGTATCAACCTGGCGATAATTCGGGCATTGTTCCAGTGGAACACATCTGTCTTTGTTGTTGCGGCCGATGGTTCATCATACAGCAACGTCCCCACCGTTGCGAATTCCGCCATGGGATTTGGTGAACATTCGATTATGTGGCTGTCTGCGATATTGACGTTCTATTTAATGTTCCGGATTTTTGATAACACCCAGGAACAACTGAAGAAATATATCGGCAGTGGCATGGATGGCCTGTATAAACAGGTTAAATCAGATGCCGGCACAATAACGGGCAATGTAAAAAAATGGAGCACATCTGTGGGCAAGGCTGTCGGTTGGATTAAGGGTAAAAAATAGCAATGAATGAATGGCTGTCATCTTTGGTGGATTCGACGGTTCAGTGCTGGGGCTGTGGCGTGTTTGACCGCCTGTTCCAGATTGTGTCCGATGCGGCGGCCTTGGTATATGATAAATTTGCATATTTTTGTGTTGTTCTGTTCTGTGTGCTGTTTTCGTTTTTTGTAATAAACGCAGTTTGGAAAACCGTGAGTGGCAATGTGTCCGACCCATTGTACGAAAAATCCATCCAACGCGTATTTGTAAATGCGATTGTTTGTATTGGTCTGTTGGGTATGGGGGTTGCGTTGCCACGGTTTATAACGACCGTTACGTTTGAACCCGTTGCCCAGGTCGCCCAAACATACACCGCCGCAATGATTAATCTGGATAATGAAACAATCACAGAAAAAGTAACCTATCAACCACAACAAATGGGTGATGACGGTTTTTATCGTCCCCAATTGCGTGACAAAATTATTCTGCTGATGAAGACAACAATCACCCAATTCCAATCATACATGAAATTGGGCATTGCGGTAATGGATTCTGCGTTTACGTGGCGCGCGTTACTGGGGGTGGGCAGTTTATTGAAACATATAATGTTGTTTGTTATGGGGCTGTATTTAACGTGGAATTTCTTTAAGTTATTTTTTCGCTATTGCTGCTATTTTGCAGACATTATTATCGCGATGGCATATTTTGCATTTTTCTTTCCGCTGTCACTGATGTTGTTTGCGTTTAACGGTGCGGACAATGTCCCAAAATGGTTTGGGGGCCTGGGCAAGGCTGTTGGCGTGAACCAGTTCAAAAATTTGATTAATGCAATTATTACGCTGGCGTCTGCGGTTATTACATACACAGTAATTATGGCGATTATTGCCAAGTTTTTTGCCGCGCCTGACGTATCCAGTGCGGATTTAATGAACGCAATCACAACGGGCGAAATATTTGACGCAGAATTAGATATGACAAACCTTGAAGCGATGACGTTGACCAGTTTTATTGTATTGGTGTATGTATTAAACTTTCTGCAAGATCAAATCCCCCAGGTTACAAAAATGGTTTTGTCCGTATTCGGTGTCAGTGAAAATAAACAGTTAAGCGAAACGCTTGCAAATGATATGATGCAATTAACCCAAGATATTGTGGACACAACCAAAAAAATTGGTGAAACAATCATCAGTGGTGGCGAAAAAGACAAAGATAAAAAGTAATGTGGAAGGCTAAACTGATTTTAATTGCAGTTCGTTTTATTATGGGTGCGATTGCGCTGGGGCTGGGGATTTGGTATTTGTCATCATCACTCAGTGGTGCGGCCTTAACATACACCAGTATGGGGAATTTTTTAACCGCCGCCGGGGTTGAAAATGGCGATATCAGCAGTGCCAACGGCTGTTTTATGTGTCGATATATATCTGATTTGTTTTCGGTCATTGGTGATGCGACCGAACGTTTCTGGACATTGATGGTTGATAATCTGTGGGTTTTAATGGTTATTGGTTTTGGAATATTTTTGTTTATTCATACGGCCCAGTATATCTTTGACCATGCCAAGAAAACCATAAATTATGAAAACCCAACGGAACATAAAATTGAATTAAAAGCATGGTGGGATAAAATCTGGAAACTGGCTGTGCGTTTGATGGTTGTCGGTGTTTTAATGGGCGCACTGGGAATGGGTGGAAACGCAGCGTTGCGCACCGTATCCCAGATAACAATAACGCCCGTTCTGTATGTTGGGGCGGAATTGGGGATGTTGGCATCGGGTGTGTCTGATGCCGCGCAATGTGGTGCGTTGGAAAATCATGATACGGGTGACACGGCCGATATACTAAACCCAATCATGCAACCATTTATGTGTGTTATGGGAAATATCAACAGTGTAATGTTGGCGGGTGCGGCGGGCGGTTTTGCGTTAATGAATTATGCCTGGATGGATTTAGGCGGCGGGGCGTTTACATGGCTGGCGGGATTGACGCTGGTGCTGATGTTCTTGATAATCGGATTTGACTTATTCTTTCAGATATTATCAATTGTATTCAAGCTGGTGTTCGTAATTATATTCCTGCCACTATTATTGGCGGCATATGCATTCGAAGGCACCTGGTCCAAGGCAAATACACTGTTCAGTAATGCGATTGGTATGGTCGTATCATCGGCCATACGCATTGTTGCCATCACACTAAAGGTGTTGGTGATATACGCAACTGTATCTTTCTGTGCCGATATGTATTTCCCCGGGCCGCGTGATGGCTATACTGCGATTTTGCCACCAATGATGGGAATGCATGCCGAAAACCCAGATGCCCAGACGTTATCCGTAATGAACGTGTTTGCAACCTGTGAAAGTGTTGCATTGGTTAATGGCGAAATGGACAAAGAATTATTCAAAAGTTGCTTTACCGCCCGTCGTGCCGAAGTGGAACGCACATACCCCGGCGCATTTGATTTTCTGTCCGACGGTTGGAATTTCTTGTTGATGATGGCGTTCTTGTTCTTTTTGTACTATTATGCAGTCAGTCCGAAAATCGACGGGTTATTGCCCAAGGGGTCGGTTAAATTACCAATCCCAGGCGAAGGCGCAAATGTATCCACCGGGGAACAGTTTGACTATGGTGCATGGGTGCATGACCTGGGCCAGAAGTTGTGGGCTGTGCCTGTTCAGATAACCGAAAAAATTACCAAGGCGATGGAAAAGAAATAATGAAAGCGTTGCGTAAAATCTTGTCTAAAATATTCATCGTTGTTTTGGCGGTTGGGTTGGTATCATCTGCATTTGGGGCGTCTGCGAATTTGCCAATGGGTGACATTGGTGATTATGGTTCGTGGGCGACCGACAACAATCGTGAAAAATTCACATCACAGATTTCAACCGACATTGAACAGTTCCAGGGCAATTTTCAGGCGCAATTGGTTCGCGACTATGTCCCGATAGAGGCGAAAATCGGTCTGGCCTTTATGAACGCATTATCATTTGTTTCGGATGTTTTGGATTCATCGTTGGTGCGATTTGTAATTCTGTTTATGTTCATTGCATTTGCGTTTTGGATATTATTTGACACATACAATATGATGCAATCGGGGCAGGGTGATATCCAAAAACACCTGACGGAAATTGTGAAAAAGGGAACAATGATTGCCGTCTGGGTTATCATACTGCGATTTGGGCCGGCAAAAATTTTCATGTGGATAATGGGCCCGATTGTCAGTGTTGGCACATATGTATCTGATATGATATTGGGCGCAGTCGCCCAAAGTGCGGGCGCAGATTTGCCCGATACATGTGCCGCCATTCGTGAATATGCCATTGCACACACATCGCCAAATAATATTGTTGATGCGACGGCTGCGGCTGATATGCTGTGTGTTCCAACACGCATGTCTGGATTTTGTTATACCGCGATAGCGGCCGGTTGGAAATGGATAACCGCCGGAATTGGTACCAGTGCATTTTCCGTTGTTGGTGGAATTATATTTATATATATCTTTATTAAGTTAGCATGGAAATTTGCATTTATGGCACTGGGGGTAATCGCAGACCTGTTTTTGGGTGTTATGATGTTGCCATTTACGGCATTGACCCAAACGGTTGGTGGCACGTCGTACAAAGGCATGGCGGGCAATATATTTAATCAGTTCCTGGGAATATTTTCCGCCGAATCATTGGATAAACAGATTGAGCGTTTTGTTCAATCGGCACTGTATTTTGTATCGCTGTCCATTGTGGTGGCGTTTTGTGCGGCATTAATGTCGGGGGTGGTTGATACAAACCTGGCATCACGTGTGCCAAATTTGCAGCCTGGCGGATTCTTGGAAACAGCGTTGGTTGTTGCGCTGACCTGGTGGTTTGCAAATCGCGGTATGGAAATCGCGGGAAACCTGGGGGGCAAAATCACGACCAAGGTCGGCGACCAGATGCGTGGCGACATAACAACATTATGGAAAAAAACATCCAGCACAGCCAAAGATTGGTGGAAAATCATCCGTTCTGGCAAGAAATAATCACGGTTTTAAAACAATGGTGACCGTGTCGATACTATCGCAATTATTTGCTGAAAACTGGTCGGCTGTCCGATGCCCATATTCAACCCCCACGATATAAAACAAAAAACCGCAATTGGAAATCACAAGCGGTTGGATGTTTATCGTCTTTTCAGACGCGTTTAAATAGGTGCTTAATCACAACACTGGAAATCCCCAGTGCGAAAATACAATTGCTTTGATAAATAAA
>SAMEA3663077__coassemble_494_pt1 | contig 14044 bp, 16 predicted proteins | sample SAMEA3663077__metabat2_low_PE_009 | metagenome-assembled genome bin SAMEA3663077 (sample SAMEA3663077) | pig gut metagenome | biome: pig gut; feature: pig-associated habitat; material: faeces | place: France | collected 2012 | reverse complement strand
ATAAAAAAGAAAGAAAAATGTCTGATTGGATTGATTTTGCGCAAATTGTAATTATCGCAATATTGATGTATATGTTTTATCGCAGTTTTATTCAAAACACCCAGTCTGAAAAAATTGGTGCGTGGGTTGTTGGGACTGGCTGGGCTGTGGGTGCTTAGTTTTGTGCTGCCGTTGGTGAAATTGAATTTGCTGGCGACGTTTTTACATTATACCGCATTGTTTTTATCGCTTAGTTTGATTGTTGTTTTTCAGCCTGAATTGCGCAAGTTTATGGCGTTGATTGGAAATGTTCAGGGGTTGCGTCGCATGTTAAAGGGCGGGGGCGACATCTTATGTAGCAATTTGTACGCTATGGTTGCGGGTTCGTGGGTATCTTAATCTTTATAATTTATTTTTGCCCCGCTGCTAGGGGTATGGGGTACGATTTTATCTTTTTGGAGTGTTTTTTTAGGTCTTGCACCGAATCGGGCTTTTTTGGTAAAGTGTGGGTAAAAGAGTGTAGGATACACAAATACATATAAGGAAACAGGAGTATTATAATGGAATTTTCAGTGTTTCGTCAGGTTTTGATACGTGCGCTGGGGCATATGCAGTCGATTGTGGAAAAGCGTGCGACTTTGCCGATTTTGATGAATGTCAAGATAGAGGCCGCAGACGATTTGATTTTATCTGCGACAAATGTGGACTTGGAATTGGTTGAACATGTGGCGGCCGACATTACCCTGGGGGGCAAGATTACTGTGCCGGTTCAGATGTTGTATGATATTGTCCGCAAATTGCCAGATGATGCCGAGATTTCGTTTAAACAGTCTGGCGACCAATTGGTTGTGTCCAGTGGACGTGCGGTGTTCCGTTTGCCAACATTGCCGGCGGAAAATTTCCCAGCCATGGCGGGCAGTAATTTGACAACAAAGTTCCAGATGACAACCGGTGATTTGGCACACTTGATTAACCAGACAAAATTTGCGATTCCAACAGATGATGTTCGTTATCATTTGGGGGGTATCTATTTCCATATCGCAGATGAAGGCGAAGAAAAGAAATTGACGGCGGTTGCGACGGACGCCCAGCGTATGGCGTTGTGTGCGATGCCGGCCCCAGTGGGCAGTGTGGATATGCCGTCGGTTATTTTGCCACGTCGTGTGATTGGTGAATTGTCCAAATTGTTGGAAGATGCCAATGTCGATGATGTTTTGGTCGAATTGTCTGATACCAAGGCGCGCTTTACGGTTGGTTCTGCAACATTGACCAGCAAGTTGGTTGATGCGCAATATCCAAACTATCGCGTTGTTATTCCCAAGGGTAATGACAAGATTGCGATTTTGGACAGAAAACAGTTTATTAATGCGGTTGACTTGGTTTCAGTTGCCAGTGTTGATAAAACAAAATCGGTTCAGTTGACATTTAGTATGAATAAATTGGTTATTAATGCGTCCAGCCCAGATGCAGGTACTGCGACCCAGGAATTGGATATTGAGTATAATGGTGACAGTTCGTTCACAGTTGTGTTTAATGTAAAGTTCTTGTTGGATGTCGCTGGCCAGGTCGAAGGCGAAAAGTTCCAGATGGAAATGCAAGATCCTTTGGCACCAACAAAAATCAATTCAATTGATAAAGATACGGATGCATTATATGTCTTAATGCCAATGAGAATGTAAAAAAATAAATTATAATAATTCATCTACAAGCGAACCCGCAACCTCATGTAACTTTTGTACACTACGGTTGCGGGTTCGCTTGTATCTAAATCATTCTAATTTATTTTCAATAAAAACTAATGGCATATCTATGGGTGGGGGCGACATCTCATGTAGCGTTTGTACACTACGATGTCGCTCCTATCCCATATCTACACCATTATCTTTTATTTTTTTTGTTGCTGGTTTAATAAATTGCAATTGCATTTTTTTATGATAGAATTTGTCAACTAAAAATAAAAGAGGTTATTTATGACATTGGAAAATTTGGCGCCAGGTAAAATGCCGCCAAAAAAAATGAATGCGATTATTGAGATTCCAGAAAATGGACATGTGAAATATGAAATTGATAAAGAAACCGGTATGTTAAAGGTTGATCGTATCTTGCATGCACCAATGGCGTATCCGGCGAACTATGGTTATTTTCCGGGAACGTTGGGCGACGATGGCGATCCGTTGGATTGTGTGGTTGTGTGGAATTCGCCACTGCGTCCCGGTGTGTTGATTGAGGTGCGACCAATCGGGGCGCTGTTGATGGAAGATCAGGCGGGCGGTGATGAAAAAATTATCTGTGTGCCACGCGACAAGATTGACCCATATTACGAAAAGACAGAATTTGTTGAACAGTTGCCGGAAATTCTGCTTTCTAAAATCGAATACTTTTTCCAGCATTACAAGGATTTACAACCTAACAAGTGGTCCAAGGTAATGGGTTGGGCGGATCGCGCAACCGCGGACAAGTTGATTATGGACAGTATTGACCGGTACTGGGCAAAAAAACGCGAAATGCAATAATTGCTTGCGTTTGCGTTGGATATTTTTATAATCAAATCAATTAATTAAAAGGGGTATTAAAAATGGCATCTTATATTGCAAATGATATGCGTGTGGGTTGGGTGATTTCGCATAACGGTAAACGTTATTCTGTAACATCGATTACCAAGGTTAAACCAGGCAAAGGTGGCGCGTTTGTTCAGGCCGACCTGCGCGATATTGATTCGGGTAACAAGGGCGGTGATCGTTGGCGTGCCGAAGACAAGGTTGAAAAACTGATGGTCGAAGATTTTGATTGTCAGTATCTGTATGCTGATGGAACGGATGCGTTCTTTATGAATCTGTCTGATTATGAACAGTTTACAATGCCGGTGGATTCGCTGGGTGAATCTATGAAATTCTTGGCGCCGGAAATGGTGGTCAAGGCAAACTTTGTCGAAGGTCAGCCTGTTTCTATTTCGTTGCCGAAAACTGTTGTCGCAATTGTCGAAGAAACAGAACCGGCATTAAAGGGTCAGACTGTATCGTCCAGTGGTGGTAAACCCGCAATTTTGGACAATGGTGTTCGTGTTCAGGTTCCGTTATTTATCGAACAGGGTGAAAAGATTGTTGTAAATACTGAAACGTTGGAATACGTCGAACGGGCAAAATAAAATCTAATGGCATATCTATGAACGGTGCCGTCCCCTTATGTAGCGATATGTACACTACGGGGACGGCACTGTCCATATCTATACCATTATCTTTTATTTTATAATATGGCGTGTCTGTACATTACGGTTGCGGGTTCGCTTGTATCTAAATCATTCTAATTTATTTTCAATAAAATCTAATGGCATATCTAAAGCGGGTTGGCAATGGCTCATGTACGTTTGTGTACACTACGCCATTTCCAACCCGTTTATTTATACCATTATCTTTAATTTTTTTGTTTCAAGTGCAAGGGGGTGGGTAATTATATTATTTGAAATGTGGTTATTTTTGTGATAAAATGTTGGAAAAGGTAAAGGGGTTCTATATGAAAAAATTGATGAAAAAATTGAATTTTGCAATTATTGGTGTAATGGCGTCTGTGTCATCTTCGATGGCGGCGGGCTCGGCCGATGATGCATTGTGCATGTTGGCGGAAAAGTTTGGTGACATTTTCAGTATCATTCAGACGTTGGCGTTTGTTGGTGCGGGTATCACGATTGCCGGTTGGGCATGGGGTTATATTTCCGGTGGCAAGGCGATTGACCCAACCAAGGAAGTCAAGGAAAAGGGTATCCCAATGTTGATTGGGTTTATCCTGTTGTTTGGTATTGGTACAGTGTTGAGCATCTTTATGGCCATGACTGGCGAAGGTGGTTCTAGGGGTTGTGTGCCACAGTTCTTTGGAAATTAAAATCAATCCCGCGTAATGCGGGATTTTTATTTTGTGTATTTTATCTGATTTTTTCGTTGCTGTATTTTAATATGAAATCGCGTTCGGCGTGCATTAATTGTGATTGAACCTGGGATACGGGGGTGGGGTGAATATCTTGTTCGGGGCTGATTGATGTGTCGCGAATTTCGCGAACGCGGGCGTTGGTCAATTCATGATACAGGATTTGTTCAAATGTGGCCAGATTTGGTTTGGGGGTGCGCTTGAAATGTTCAATTGCGTTATGTATCGCGTTTATGCGGGCGTTTAATGTGGCGGCCCCCATATAGTTTGCCAATGGGTCGTTTGGTTTGATTTGTATGTGATGCATTTCTTTTAAATCGTTTGCGGTAGAGTTATAAAAGAATGCGCGTGTCATCGCGTGGTTGAATTTGCGATAGTCGACATTGTATTTCTTTAATATACCGGCGATAATTTTTTCGTATCTGGTTAATTGTTCGCGCAGGTGGACGCGGGCAAATTGGTACGATAAATTTTTCATGTCGTTAAATTTCATGTGCGGATTGATAATCGGTGAAATGAAATATGTGCGCGAAAATATCATTGCGGGTTTGTTGCGTGACATGCACCAACATGCATAGCGTGATAGGCGTAAATCCTTGGCGTATTTATATGCGTTGCAGTCCAGTGTATATTCATGGCGAATGGTTGCGACGTGTCCGTCATAGAATGGCAGGTCTGTGCGTACCAGTTGTGGTGTTGCGCGATTTGATTTCTGTGGAACTGGCATTGCCAGATTTTCCCACGCGTGTGCGTTCATGTTTGGTGCAATTGGAAAATAGTGTTCGCCAAACAGGTTGTGCAGGTCGGAATAATACCAATATTCGCTGTGTATGGTTGGGGTGTCGGTGCATAAATCTGGGAACAGGCTGAATTGGGTGTCTTCGTCAATGCGGTGGCGTTTGGCATTCAGGGTTTCAAATATAACGGATTTTTTTGGTAATGCCATGGGTGTTTCCTTTGGGGTTATTTGCCGTCTTCGATATTGGCCAGCGAATATAAAACAGATGATATCAGTGATTGATAGGGGACGTGTTGTGTGTCGGCCAGTTCCTTGATTTTGTCCAGGATGGGGCGCGGAATGCGCATGTTGATGACACAGTCTGATTTGTTAAACGCCTTGTATGCGGCGTATTCTTTTAACAATGTTTCGATGTTCATAATGAACAATTGTTGCATAACGTTTGGCATGGACAACCCTCTATACCGACCACAATACCGCGGTCATTACAATGCACTATACCAATGTAAATACAATTGTCAATACAAATATATTTACGTCTGTGATTACGGTTGTGTTGTGGGGTGTGTGGGCGGGTGTAAATCAATGCGCAAACCGCAAAGAGCAATTAGCAAATAGGGTTTGATTTTTGAATATTCTGCATATAAAATTGACGTATGTATTTTTAAGGAAGGGTTTTGTATGTTAAAAAAATTACTTTTGTTTGCGTTGGGGTTGGTTATGGTTTTGCCAGCGCGCGCTGAATTAAAGGTTGATATTGTTGCCGGGGCTGCAAATCCAATTTCAATAGCTGTGCAAAAATTTGAAGTGTCTGGTGACGTTCGTTCCAAAGATGCCACCATGATACGCGAGGTGGTGGAAAGCGATTTAAAACGTACCGGATTGTTTCGAATTGTAAATCATGATGCGTTTCCAGAGTATGTAAAAATGCATGAAATGCCGAATTTTAAATCATGGGATGCAATCAAAACCCAGGTGCTGGTTCAGACAAAATTATCGGCGGAATCGGACAATCGGTATAAACTTGAATTCTTTGTGTGGGATGTTGATGGTCGCGAACAGATAGAAGCGCAGTCACTGGTTGCATCGCGTCAGTCGGCGCGTCGTTTGGCGCACATTATGGCGGATGCAATTTATGAACGCTTGACCGGCGAAGTTGGATACTTTGATACCCAGATTGTGTTTATTGCCGAAACAGGGCCGGTACATAAGCGTGTTAAACGTATGGCAATTATGGACCAGGACGGCTATGGAATGCGCTATCTTTCCGATATGGATACATTTGTTATGTCGCCGCATTTTTCGCCAAATATGCAATCGATTGTATTTTTGTCATATTATAATGATGATCCAATGGTGTGGTCTTTGGACCTGGATACTGGGGAACAGCGTCGGTTGGGGCAATTTGGTGGCATGAACTTTGCACCACGCTTTTCACCAGATGGTACGCGGGTCGCGATATCGCTGGTTAAAAAGGGTATTACACATATCTATGAATATAATATCGAGACCAAGGAATTGCGTCAGTTGACGTTTGGTAATTCGATTAATACCAGTCCATCTTATTCGCCAGATGGAAAAAAGATGGCGTTTAATTCAGATCGGTCGGGACGTCAACAGATTCATGTTTTGGATTTGGAAACGGGGGCGGTGGAACGCCTGACGTATGGGGCGGGGCGGTATGCGACACCGGCATGGTCGCCTGATGGTCAATTTATCGCATTTACAAAAATAGCAGATGATACGTTCTATGTCGGTATTATGAATCCCCAGGGGCGTAATGAAAAAATATTGGCCGGCGGTTGGTTTATGGAGGCCCCATCATGGGCCCCTGGTTCACGGCGTATCGTCTACTATGAAACAGAAAAGGCGATTGATGACATTGAAAGAATCAGTCATATTCGCAGTGTAGATATTACCGGGCAAAATATATATGATATTGAATTGCCCGATGGGGTTAATGGGCTGGAACCGACATGGTCACCACGATTGCCATAAAAACCGCCCGTTGGGCGGTTTTTGTGGTGAAACATGAGATATGAGACAGGAAACATGAAAAAATTGTTATTTTTTATACTGTGTATGTTTATGTCGGGGGTGGCAAATGCAGTGCCGGCGGTTGTGGACTATCACTTTGATGGCGATACTTTTTCGGCGGGTGTAATGCTGGATACGGATGTTGAAATAACGGTTCGGGTGCGTTTGATTAATATAGATACGCCCGAAATAAATGGTAAATGCACGGCAGAAAAGGTTATGGCACAAAGTGCGCGTGATTTGTTGGCGACAATAATACCGCGCGGAACAGTCGTTGATTTTCAAAATATCAAAGATGTTAAATATCTGGGGCGAATAAATGCCAATGTGATTTTGCCCGATGGGCGCGATGTTGGGCAGATTATGATAGATTCTGGGCTGGCGCGCCCGTATAGCGGTGGTAAACGCCAACCTTGGTGTAAATAAATTATAATGATTTGTTTTTAGAACAAATTATTCTATTTTTATGCGCTGTGGCGGTTGATTGCTTCGCTGATTTCGTCCAGTGATGCCTTGCTGGGTAAAATAGGTTCAAATGTTATCGTGGCTGTTCCAGGGGTGATGCGACCGTGTTTTGGCCAATATAGACCCGCGTCTGTGCCAACCGGTAAAATCGGTAATTTCAGGTGACGTGCCAGGAACGACAGGCCGCCTTTTAATTGAATCTGTTGTCCGGGTTTTGCGCGTGTGCCTTCGGGGAATATTACCAGGATGCGTCCGTCCAGAATCTCGTTTTCAACCTGGTGCGATAATTTAGACAGGTTTGTACGGCCCGCCGCGCGATTTACACCAATCATGCCCATGCGCCAAAATGCCCATCCATAGATTGGAATCCATAATAATTCGCGTTTCATAATGAAAAATGTGTTGCGTACAACCTTGGAAATAATGGCAATTTCAAGAATGGACATATGTTTGGCGGCGATAATAACCTTGCCATCCAGGCGATGGTTTTCGTTTGGTATCATAGGGATACCATTTTCTTCGTTTTGTGGGAATATTACGCGATATTTTATGCCACCAAATATACGTGCCACAGTCAATACACCATATGCGCAGTGAAATACCAGCCAGCCACATAATTTTTTGTTAATCAGCCCGACTAATAATATAGGCGACCATAAAATAAAGTATGTTGCCAATGCGGTTTTAAATATAATGTTTCTGAACATTTTTTCTTCCTTTGATTAAATTAACTTTCCTTGATTCCCAGCATTGTTGCGATGTATTTTATATATTCGGTGGTCCATCTTTCAAGTCTTTTTGTTGGGGGCATGCCGGCCAATGTTGCAGGACATGCAATGACATCGACCATTGGTAATTCGTTTTTTATCAGGTATGTGGCACGGTTTATGTGGTCTTCGGTTGTGATTATGACAACGCGTTTCAGGTTGCGGGCGGTTGCGATGTCGCGTATGGCCAGGGCGTTTTGATATGTGGATTTGGATGTTGATTCAATAACCGCAGGACGTGCTACGTCTATTTTTCCCTTGGCGCCTGCACCGATGATGTACAGGTCGGCGGTTGGAAATTCACGCATTTTGCGCATGGCGAATGGAATCCGTCGTTCATCACCGGTCAAAACAAAAATACTGTCGTTTGGATAAATTGTGCCACAACGAATGGGCGCAACAGATTTAAAAATCATGCCACCCAGTATAAAGCATGCAAAAATTACAAAAGATGGAGTCAATAATTTGCGCATATTATGAATTTTTCAGTATCTTGATTGTTGTGCGCTGGGTCGTCCATATGGAAAACAGAACAATTGCCACAGGTAATAATGCAAGTGTGAGCCATCCGCCCCCCGACAGCCCCAGCATAGCCATCAAGCCAACGCGGGCACTGTGGGCCGTGGATATAATCAGCAGCAATACAGGTGTTGCCGCAATAAAACCAATTGTGGCGGCGGTTGCGCTGATTTTTGCGACGATTATCTGCATTTGGTGGGCAATGAAATTGTCAGATGCACCAATTTGATTCAATATTTCTAATTCCCGGCGGTGTAACATGGCCGTGTTGCGTGCGATATATGAAATGCATATGCCGATTGCGCCAATGGTCAAAATCAATATAAAAGATGACATAAGTATCATTTTCCAACCCGCGCCTGTGGATGATTTCAGGGCCGTGGCATGTGTTAAAAATCGTGCGTGTTTTGATATTTGTTCGCCAACCGATTTTAAATCGGCGGTTGTGTTGAATTCAATTTCCCACATTTTCGGTAAATAGTTTTTTAATACGCCACCCCCCGATATCCATGGTGACATTAATTCGTTCATCTGGTCTGTGCTGATTTCGTTAAGTGTTTTTATTTTATCAGTGTTGTCCGTGATAATTTTCTGGGCTTTATTAATATTGTCTGGGTTTGTTACCTGGACGGTGGCAAAATTTTCCCATTGCGCATTCCAACGCATTACACCAGTGCCAATAGACAGCGCAATCCCCAATGCCAGTACAGATAAGAATGTCAATAACGACATAATTGCCGTCATAAACATGGATTGTTCGCGTACCAAAGAAAATACAACAGGTTTTTTCATTTCTTATGCGTTCCCGATATCGTCAAACTGTTTGGACAGTTCTGTAAAATAATTTTGTGGTTTTGGACCGCGCCATATGCGTTTAGCGTCCGAATCGTTTTTTTGCGTTACAGGGGTGGTTTTCCCAGAAAAACTGACCCGATGATTTTCAACATGGATTACAGGAAATTTATATGTTTCCATTAGCTTTTTACTGTGTGTGGCCAGAATGATTGTTGTGCCAAACATTTTGTTCATTTGGATAAACAGTTCCATCAGGCGCGATGCGTTTTCATCGTCCAGATTGCCGGTTGGTTCGTCTGCTAGTAAAATTGTGGGCTGGATTGTGATGGCGCGTGCGACCGATACGCGTTGCTTTTGCCCGCCGGATAGTGTCAATGGCGCAGCGTCGGCGAATTTTCCCAGACCGACCCAGTCAAGTACCTTGGTTACCAGTTTTTTTATTTTCACTTCGGGCATGCCACGTACGCGCAGGGGCAGGGCGACATTGTCAAACACCGACAGATGTGACAGCAGTGAATAATCCTGGAAAACAATGGCCATTTTTTGCCGAATTTGTGTGATTTCGTCGCGCGTCATGTCGTTGGTGATGCGACCGAATAATTTTATCTGTCCGCGTGATGGTTTGTGCAATTGGTATATCAGGCGTAATAATGTGGTTTTGCCCGCGCCAGATGCGCCCGATAGAAAATAAAATGCACCACTGCTGATATTAAAAGAGACATCAGTCAGAATTTCGGGTGTGCCGTCATAACACGCCGCTACATTTGCGAACGAGATTGCTGTCTTTTCTTCCATGTTTGAAAATATAATAGAAAAAAAATATATCGTCAAATAAAAATCCCCCGTGGGGGGGATTTTTTGAGATATGAGATATGAGATATGAGACATGAGATATGAGACATGAGATATGAGACATGAGATATGAGATATGGGATATGAGATATGGGATATGAGACATGAGATATGAGACATGAGATATGAGGCATGAGATGTGAATTGGGGGTGAGTCTTAAAAAAATCCCCCGTGGGGGGAATTTATTATTTTACACGGGTTGTGGCGTTGCGGTTTTTTGACCAGACGGCTTCGCCTGTGCCCGGATAGATTGGGTTTTCTTTGCCGTAAGATACTGTTTTGATGCGTTCGGATTCAACACCGTCCTGGATAATTACGTGGGCAGCGTTGCCGGCGCGCAATGCACCCAATGCCAGATTGTATTCAGTTGAACCGCGTTCGTCACAGCGACCTTCGATTACAATGGTGGTGTTTGGGTTTTTCTTCATATATAATGCCTGGGATTCCAGTTCGTCGCGTGCGTCGTCGGAAATTTTTGCCGAATCAAAGTCGAAAAATGCCTGATTCCCGGATATGTCGGATGGGACGTGTGTGCATGCGTTGATGGACAGTGCCGCCAAAATAACTAAATATTTTTTCATGATGAAAATCCTTTCTTTGTCTTGTACGTAAAAAAAATTAGCAAAAAATGCAAAAAGATGTCAATAGCATATTTTTGTGCTTTGGAAATGGGGGTGATTTGTGATATACTGTGGGAAAAAATGGAGGGTATATAATGAAAAAAATAGTATCTGTTTTGGGTGTAATGGCATTGGCAACAACTGCGGCGAATGCGGCGCCTAATTATTTGCAACGTGGCCAGAATGGCGTTTACAAGGTTACATATGATTACAAAGACCGGGCCGAGGTTGGACACTGGTATATCGGTGGACGACTGGATTTAAATATAATGAACTGGGAAAATGAATATAGTACCAGTGCGCCAAACGCGTCGGAATTAGATACCTCAGAAAGTTTTACAGAACTGTTGTTGGGCGGGAACGTTTTTGCAGGTCGTATATTTAATTATTTTTGGCGTGCCGAAGTTGAGGCCGGTATTATTTCCGAATTTGAAGAAGAAGATGCAGGGACAACTTTTAAGTTGACTGTTCCGTATGTAATGGCAAATGGATATTATGATTTTGCAAACGGTCTGTATGTTGGCGCGGGGTTGGGTGTTGCGTTGCCTAAGGTCCGCTGGCAGGGGGCTTCCTTTACAGGTGGCGACAGTTCAGAGCGTAATGTTTCGCCAATGGTTGGTTTGATGGCAGGTTGGTCGTATCATCTGGACTATAATTTGTTGTTGGATTTCCGTTATCGTTTGGCGATGCTGTGGGGGCCAGAACATACACGCCAGTTTGAGTATTTGGATGGTAATGAATATGATATCAGCAATGATATTGGGTTGATTTTGGATAACTCGATATCGGTTGGATTGCGGTATGAATTTTAAAAAAATTTAAAATTTAGGAAAAAGGGTATTGACCCCGATTCGCAAAATGTGATAAACTAAAAATAGCAGAGAAGAGAGCTTATGAAAAACGAATTAAAAATATCAACACTATCAATAGCTTGTGTGTTGTGCACAGCGATGGCAATGCCATCGTTTGGTGCGCCGGCGGTGCGTTCCTTGGGTGGGGCGGGAACTTATTCAAGTGCGTCCAGTGCCGCGTCAACGGGGTCAAAATCAGCCAGTACTGCGAAATCCACTGTGCGTGGTGGTTCAATGCGTGTCGGTGATACGGCAACGACATCGTCAACATCTACGCGCGCCGCAGCCAGTCCGCGTCTGTCCATTGGAAAGTATTTGGCTTCGTCCAGCGCGACTAGCGGCAAACCGTCCAGTGGTGGTAACTTAGGCCAGGCGGGACAAGAATCGTCTTGGAAACCACGTGTAGAAGCGTTAGAGGCCGTGTTGGGATTGCCTGATTTGGATGACGGTTTGGTCGTAGATGTAAAACAGTTACAAAAAGATTTGAATGATATGACCGATGGTGGTTATAGAATTTCGGTTGAGGAAGAAGATGGTAAACTGACAATCAGCCAGGGCGATAAAGAAGTGTGGTCTGGTGGTTTTGCGTCGCTTGAAGGGTTGAAAGCCTTGCAAGATGCACTGGATACATTGACGGGGCGTGTGTCTGTAAATGAAACGGCGATTGCGACGTTGGAAACCGGGCTGGAATCGTTGAAAAATACGGTTGATGGTTTGGGTGATATTGCTTCGGGTGATTTGTTAAATCGTGTTGCTGATTTGGAATCGACGGTTAGGGGATTGCAAAGTGGTGGCGCAAGTGGCGAAACAGTAACGCAATTGCAAGAAGATGTAGAGGGCTTGAGTTCGCAGGTTGAATCTGTGGTGGCGCAGTTGGAAAATGTTGCGACCCAGGAACAGATTAAGGATTTTGTGAAGTCTGATGCGGTTAAGTTGATGATTCAGGATTTGGCGACCAAGGGCGAAATTACTGCATTGCAAACAGAGATGGAAAAATTGGCGACCAAGGATTCGGTCAAAGATTTTGTAACTTCTGATTATGTGACGCAGGCGATTGCGGGTTTGCAGACAGCGGATCAGGTTTCACAGGCAATTGATGCTAAAATAGCAAATTTGGCAACCAAGGCTGAGTTGGAGGCTGCAAAATCTGAATTGCGGGCCGCGATTGATAATATTAATGCGGGGCAGGTTGAATTAACGAATTATTATACCAAGGCAGATGCGGATGCGAAATTCGCGACCAAGGCTGAGATTCCGGATATGACACAGTATGTGACGACGACCCAGGTTGATACCACGGTTTCGAATGCGATGAATACATATGAAATTCCAGATGGTTCGATTACTACGGACAAGATTCAGGCGGGCGCGGTTACATCTGATGAAATTAATACTGGTGCGGCCGAGGGCGAAATGGTGATGCTGATGTCCAATGGGGATGGAACTTCATCGTGGGTTTCTGTAACGGTTGATGCGGAATAACGGTTGCAAAACTGTGTAAAGAAAGGAAAGGATTATGAAAGTTAAAAATATTGCTTTTTCAGGATTTGCGGCCATGATATTTGCGGGCCTTTGTGGTGTAGCGGATGCGGCATCGGTTAATCTGGCAAGTAAGTCGTATGTTGATACGCGGTTGGCGGGTAAGGCCAGTGTAGAGGATTTTGAAAACTTGGAATCGACTGTTGGTCAGAAAGCGACACAAGAAGCACTGAAGGAAGTTGCAGATCAAGTTGTTATCAATACAAATGATATCGCAGATTTAAAGGCGGCGGGTTATCTGACTGAAACGGATTTGAATGACTTGAAGACAACGTTGCAGGCGGCGATTGATGAAAAGCAGGCCAAGGGTGATTATGCGGATGCGACAGAATTGCAAACGTTAAAGACAACGGTTGAAACGTTGCAAAGCGGTACTGTTGACAAGACAGTTGTTGAAAATTTACAGACAACGGTTAATGCGATTTCTGCGGATTATGCAAAAAAGACTGAATTGACCGCGGCCGAGGAAAGATTACAGGCGGCAATTGATGCGATTGAAATCCCAGATGTATCGAATTTAGTGACAAGCACACAGTTAACTGAACTGCGTACTGCGTTGGAAACAGAAATTGCGAAAAAGCAGAATTCTGGGGATTATGCAGCGGCGGATGCATTGACGGCGATATCGACTGAACTGGGTACTTTAAAAGGTAATGTTTATACCAAGGCCGAGGTTGACCAGAAAATTGCTGATGCGGCAACTGGTGGTCAGATTGACCTGTCGGGTTATGCGACAACATCTGCGTTGGATGCATTGACGGCACTGGTTAATGGCAACACAGCCGAAATTAACACGTTGAAAAACGCGGGCTATCAGACATCAACTGATGTTCAGGGTGCGATTACCACAGCGATTGCAGATATGGCAACAGATCAAGAGTTGGCAGATTTAAAAACAACCTTGGAAGCGGCCATTGATGAAAAGCAGGCCAAGGGTGAATACCTGGTTGCGGCAGATTTGA
>SAMEA3663077__coassemble_460_pt1 | contig 14917 bp, 17 predicted proteins | sample SAMEA3663077__metabat2_low_PE_009 | metagenome-assembled genome bin SAMEA3663077 (sample SAMEA3663077) | pig gut metagenome | biome: pig gut; feature: pig-associated habitat; material: faeces | place: France | collected 2012 | reverse complement strand
TTCGCCTGAACATGCCACCACTTACCGAAGAACGTCGCCGCGAATTGACCAAGGTTGCCGGTAAATACGCCGAAGAGGCCAAGATTTCCATGCGCAATATCCGCCAGGATGCAATGGGTAAAATCAAACGTGCCGTCACTGACAAAGAAATTTCCGAAGACGACCAACGTAAATTCGAAGATGACATTCAAAAGGTCTTTGATAAACGTGGGGCCGAGGTTGACGCCCTGGCACGTGAAAAAGAAGCCGACATTATGTCTGTTTAATCTAAGCAATCGGGAATGCTATGTTAAAATTATTCAAGAAAAAAACAGCACCTGCTGTTGCCACATCTAGCAAGGTGCCCCAGCATATCGCATTTATTTGTGATGGTAATCGTCGCTGGGCGGAAATGCGTGGTCTGCCACCGTTGATGGGGCACCAGGCTGGCATTGCAAACTTTGAAAATTTGGTCGATTGGTTTTTTGCGCGTGGTGTTTCGACGATAACGTTCTTTTGTTTTTCTACGGAAAACTGGAATCGTTCCACGGACGAAGTTAATTTCCTTATGGACTTGTTCTATACGGAATTGACCAAGAATATGGAACACGCACTGGAAAAAAACATTCGCTGCCGTGTGATTGGATCGCGCGACAGGTTGCCAGAAAAATTGGCTGCGCTGTGCGATGAATTAGAAGAAAGAACCGCTGAAAACACTGGTGGCACGGTTGCGTTTGCTGTGAACTATGGCGGGCAACAGGAAATCGTAGATGCGGTAAATGCGGCAATTGCGGCGGGCGAACCCGTAACATTGGAAACATTTGAAACATATCTGGATACGGGTGACCTGTTGCCAATTGATTTGGTGGTGCGCACCAGTAACGAAAACCGTATTTCTAATTTCTTGCTGTGGAAATTGGCATATGCAGAATTATTATTTGTTCCCGAACATTGGCCTGATTTAGTTCGTAATGAACGCGGTTGGCAAAATGTTTTGGATGAATTTGCCAAACGCAATCGTCGTTTTGGCGGCGGTAAAAAGGCAAACTATCTGGGTAAAAAGAAACAGGGGTAAATTATGTCGAATACAAAACAAAGAATCATTGTCGGTGCGGTTATGGCGATTATTGCGGCACTGGCGGCACTGGGTGAATACTTTGGATTGCCTGCGGTGCGTATTTTGGGCATTATCGTTGTTTTGGCAATGATTGCAGAATACATTTTATGTCTGCGTCGTGCGTCCAACGATATCCTGCGTACGAATTGGTTATCGTTTGGTGGATTTTTTGTTTGGCTGTTTGTGATGTTGGCGGCAATTAATGTTGTTGGTGCGCGCCCATGGATTATTTTATTAATGTTGATGATAATCTGTTCGGCGGACATTGGCGCATGGCTGTTTGGTCGTCTGATTGGCGGGGACAAGATGTGGGAACGCCTGTCATCGGGCAAAACCTGGTCGGGCCAGATTGCGGGCATTATCTGTGGTACATTTGCAGGTGTAATGTACGGCCTGTTGGGGGCGGACACATTTATGCCACAACTAATGTGGATTGGTATCAGTGTTTCTCTGTTATCCCAATACGGTGATTTAACCGCCAGTTGGCTAAAACGTAAAATGGGCATCAAAGATTTTGGCACGATTTTGCCTGGGCACGGTGGCGTCCTGGACAGATTTGATGGCTGGATTTATGTACTGCCATTGGTATGGTTGATAATGTTATAAAGTATTATTGTAAAGGAAGGGTATAAACATGCATGTATTATTAACGATTTTGGCATTGCTAATCGTCCTTGGGGTTGTTGTATTTGTGCATGAACTGGGGCACTTTTTGGCGGCGCGTTGGGCCGGGGTGCGTGTTGATACCTTTTCCATTGGTTTTGGACCTGCGATTGTAAAATGGCACGACAAACGTGGCACGTTGTGGAAGATTGCCTGCCTGCCATTGGGGGGCTATGTTTCCATCTATGGCCAAGAAGACATGTTCAACCGCAAAAAATATGCCGAATTGCCGGCTGACAAACGGGTGGGACATTATTTATCTGCCCCCGCTTGGAAACAGTTTATAATTATTGGGGCAGGCGTATTTATGAACTTTTTATTGGCGTGGATAATTTACACATCGCTGTTTATGTTCCAGCCACGTCTGGTCGCCAATTCCCAACTGCCCGTCATCGGCCAGGTTATCCAAGAATCCGTTGCATTTAATGCCGGCGTAAAACCAGGCGACACCATTGTCCGCATTGACGATGAAAAAATCAGCAATTGGGGCGAAGTAATCTTGGCCAAAGAATTGGCTTCAAACCGTGACGCGGATGTTCTGATTGTTCGTGGCGATGAATTGGTAAACGTGAAATTAGCACCGGCTGAACGTTGGGGCATGGTTGCCGACGGCGCGCGTCGTGCCGACCCAAAACCCCAGGGACTGTTCCGTGCGATGTATTCAGGCGCGCGTAAAACATATTATGAATCGAAAACTCTGGTCGTTGTGTTAAAACAGATTATCACCGGCGAACGTTCGTCGAAACAGTTGGGGTCATTCATAACGATTGCCCAGTATTCAGGTCTGGCAATGGCCGCTGGATTTTTCAGCCTGTTGGCGTTGATTGCGTTGTTGTCTGTGAATTTAGGCGTGCTGAATTTGTTGCCGCTGCCGGTGCTGGATGGTGGATACCTGTTAATTCTGATTATCGAAGGCATCACCCGTCGCAAATTGCAGGGGCGCGGTATGGAAATCGCCATTATGTGCGGCTGGGTGTTGATTCTGGGACTGTTTATATTAACAATGTGGAATGATTTGGCACGTGTATTTGGGTTATAAAATGATGAAGAAAGTATCACTGTTTGCATTATTGTTGTCTGTTGTTGCCCCCGTTGCGTTCGGGGCAACTGTTTCACGTATTGACGTATCGGGCAACACGCGTATGGATGCGGAATCAATTCGTATTTTGTCTGATGTGAAAATTGGTGACAATGTCGGCGAATCACGCACAAACGCAATCGCGAAAAAATTACAGGAAAGTGGTTATTTTTCCAAAATAAACGTCCGCATGTCGGGCAATGTATTAAAGATTGACGTCGTCGAATCCCCAATTATTAACATGGTCACAGTCGAAGGCAATGATGCCGTATCCACCGACGATTTAAAAAAAGAAATCCGCACCGCCGAACGCGCGTCCTATGACGCTGCCACAATCGGCGCGGATGTTCAGCGTATGTTGACGGTCTATCAACGCCAGGGTTACTTTGGCACAAAAATAGAACCACAAAAAATCGAACTGTCGGATAATCGCGTCAACGTTGTCTATGAAATTACCGAAGGGCACCCAACCTGGATAACCGACATAAAATTCGAAGGGAATAAAAAGTTTTCCGATCGCACCCTGCGTGGTGAAATTTTGTCGCGTGAACATGCCTGGTGGCGCTTTATGACACAATTTGATACATTTGACGAAGACCGTATCCAATACGACGGTCAAATGTTGCGCCAGTTTTATTTGCGTAACGGCTATGTTGATTTTAATGTGACGGACACATCTGGCACATTTACCCCCGATCGCCAGTATTATTCGGTTGTATTCACCGTGGACGAAGGTGACCAATACGATTTCGGCAAATTGACAATCGACAATCCGTTCCCGGACGTGCCGACGGATGAACTGATGGACGTGATTGCAATGTCATCTGGCGACACATACAATGTGGACATGGTTGACGAAACATTATCTGCGCTGCGCAGTGCGGTTGCCGATTATGGCTATGCGTTTATTAATGTTGAACCTGTGCCAACAAAAAACGCAGACGATAAAACGATTGATTTAGTATTCAAAATACAAAAGACCAATCGTATTTACCTGAATTCTATTAACATCCTGGGCAATGTCCGCACATTTGATTCTGTGATTTATCAGTCGTTGCCAATGCGCGCAGGCGACCCATTTTCATTGCAAACGATTGAAGAAGGACGCCAGCGTTTAATGCGCACGCGCTATTTCAAAGACGTCCAAATGGTTCCAACCCGTGTTGCGGAATCAAATATGATGAATCTTGATGTTCGCGTCGAAGAACAGCCAACCGGTGAACTGTCGGGTGGTTTTGGTTGGTCAAACATCAACGGGTTTATGGTTGACGCGGGCATAACCGAAAACAATTTTATGGGGCGCGGTCAAATTGTTCAAATCCGCGGTTCAATCGCCGAATACCAGAAACAGGCCTTGTTCAGTTTTACCGAACCATATCTGTTTGGGCGTGCGCTGTCGGCGGGATTTGATGTGTCTTACACAATGTATAATTATTCGGCATTGGGTGGTTTTGGATACGACCGTGATTCCTTGACGGTGGCGGGCCGAATGGGATGGCGTCTGACCGACCATTGGACACAAAATGTACGCTTGTCTGCCGCATTCGACCAGAACTATGATATCCAGGCCGACAATGGCTGGCAGGATGCGACCCTGTTCACCCTGGGGACAAATTTCCGCTATCACAACCTGGACACAAACTTTGCCCAGAATACGCACACCGGTGTTGTTGCGAACCTGGGGATTGCGTACACAGGCTTTGGTGGCACAGAATCCTATATGCGCTATAACGCAGATATTGTTGGAATGGTAAAATTCTGGGATGATCGTTGGCAACTGCGTTCGTCATTGGATTTTGGCTATATTCAGCCTTTGGATGACGACTATGTATCGCGTGTTTATCGCTATTTCTTGGGCGGTGAATCCCTGCGCGGTTTTGACGTGGCGGGCGTTGGATCGCGTTTGTGGTATAACACAACATATGCGCTTGGTGGTCTGTGGAAATTAAACGGTTCGACCCAGTTGAACTTCCCGATTTTCATCCCCGATGAATACCAGGTCAAAGGCTTTGTATTCTTTGACTATGGTGTTTTGGGCAAACCGCCCCGGAAAGAATACACCGACCCTTTCTATCATTTACCGAACTATATCGATGATTCATGGCGCACATCTGTTGGTGTTGGTATTTATTGGAACACACCAATGGGCCCAATGAATTTCAGTTGGGGCTGGCCGTTAAAGATGACCGACTATGACCGTGAACAGCGATTCCTGTTATCGTTCGAAACCCAGTTTTAGTCTTGACGGGGATTGCAAAAATTGCGTATAATTTGAATATTCAAGAAAGGGGGACATACACATGAAAAAAATATTTCTTGGTGTTTTGGTTGCGATTGCGCTGGCCGGCTGTGGCCAGGTTTATGACCGCGAACCGGTTGGTGTTGGCTATGACAACAATGAATTGAAATTAAGTCCATGCGCCTGCATCATGGTGTACCAGGCTTAAAATAAATAATCTTGATTCTGGAACTGGGGGGACAGAATTTTGAGATATCCAGACGAATTTAACATACCGACATTTCCCGCGGGGCCGCGAATTGCGTCGTCCCGCACATTGTCTATTGCGATAATGACGGTATTTTTTCTGATATTATGTTCGTGTGGATTATTGCTGTGGGTTCAGCGTTCTGTCCATGTTCACCCATTTTTAGTATCGATTAACAGTATCACAGGCAACTGGGAAATCATCGGACACCAGCATGGCTCAATGCGCGAAATGTCCACGACCCAAACACTGCAAGAATCTGTGATTGGAAAATTTATTCGTAACTGGTTTTGGATTGCAGATAATACAGATTTAAACACCGCGCGTTGGAACAAATGCGACCGCGCGGCCGATTGCACCCCTGAAAACAAGACCGGCGTTGAAACGGGTGCGTGTGGTATATATTGCCTGACGGGTGACGATATGTTTTCGCGTTTTAATTCGACGGTCAAACCCGAATATCAGGCGCGCATATTGGATGGCGAAACGTGGCGCATTGACATGTCATCTGTCCAGATGTTACCAATTGGCGAAGTCTTGCCGAACGGTGGCACGTGGCAAATTCGTGCAAAAATTATTTCGAACAAATCTGCACCAATTGAAATATTGGCATATGCGACGGTTGGACGTAACACAGACGCATATCCACAAACATTGGGGTACTATGTGGCGGACTTTAACGCATATCGGATGAATTGATGAAAAAGTTGATAATGTTTTTATCGGGTTTGTTGTTAATGGTACTGATGTGCGGTGCCCTGGTCTTGACGGGTGTTATTTATGACACAGGCGCAAAAACAACCATCAACACATATTTTTTTCAGCCTGACGATAACGCCATCCGTCGGCCTGGTGTGCCTGTGTCTGACCTCACTCTGGGCGCAGACAAGATGCGCGAACGCCTGATTGCAAAATATATCACGGAATATTTTTACGTAACACCAGACATGTCCGACGTCACCCGCCGCCGCGAAGGTCGCACATCCCTGCGTCGTATGTCGTTGCGCGATGTATTTAATACATGGTTACAAAAAGTTGCCCCTGAAATCGAAGACCTGGCTAAAAATCGCGCTCTGCGAACTGTATCATTAATTTCAGTTGCACCCGATACCAATAACAAATATTGGATTGTAAATTATGAACTGCGGACATGGCGCGCCCCGAATAATTTTGCGTCGGCCCCAGATGTCACGCGTGGCACAATATATCTGGGGATAAACTATGCGCCGGGCATGCGTGACACAGTTGGCAAACAATCGGTCGAAGATTACCTGGAATCCGGTGGTGATCCCGCCGCCGTGTTCAAGTTTGTTGTTATTGATGTTGCATCGCACGGCTAAAACGGGAATAATAGGATTATATGAAACAGATGCTAAAAATTTTTACGATTTTATGTATGGCGTTTATAGCACCCGCCTGTGCGGCATCTGATGCGTTTGATTTTGATAATTTCGCAATTGTGGACAGTGCGGATGCCGATATAACAATGGAAGATGTGGATTTAAATTCCGGTGCGTCGGTTGCGTCGGTTGCATCGTTTGATATCGCCGGCATTATGCTGGGGATGTCGTTTGACGATGTGTACACATTGTTTTTTCGCGAACGTGGCCTGTACGCGCCACGCGAACGGGACAGCATAATATACACAATCCACCCTGATTGGAAATATAACCTGGATTACGAATGTCGGTCTGGTGGCACAGTAATACCGGCGGAATTGGAAAAATGTATCCACAGCCTGGCGCGTAATCGCGGCCTGTTATACGCGTCTGAATTACATCTGGTGCGTGAAAACACCGGGGAAACGATTGTTGTGTATTTTACCAGCAATGCAACCGACAATCGTGTCTATCGTGTTGTTTATAATAACGACGTTAACGAAGTCGAAGGGGCGGCCGAAAAATTTGAAAAGCAACGCGAAAATAAAATCCTGGTGTTTTGGCAAAACGTCTTGGACAAATATGGTGCGCCAAATTCTGGCAACGACCATTGGATATCCAGTACTAATTCATACGACCCAATGTTGATTGCATACTATGGTGCGTTGGATTTGATTGATAACGGTCGCAATGCATCGGACTTGGTAAAAAATATCCAGTCTGCGCGCGAAAATTTCCGGGCCAAACCATATGCTTTTTAGCGCGTTGCACTAAAAAGTCTGAGACATGAGATATGAGACATGATATCAAATATTGAGAATCTGGACGTTTATAGATATGCGCATGATTTAACCATCAAGATATATAACATTACACAGACTTTTCCTCGTGAAGAAATTTATGGCTTAGTATCACAAATGCGCCGAGCAGCGGTTTCGATTTGCTCCAATTTATCCGAAGGCGGGTCCAGAATATCACACGCAGAAATGAAAAATTTCATAGGCATTGCTCGCGGTTCAGTTGCTGAATTGCGGTTCCAAGTAACATTGTCATGTGATATTGGGTTTATTCCAGAACAGACCAAGATATCATTACTATCAGACATAAATAAAATTCACAAAATGTTAACGGGGCTTATCGCCAAGGTATAATTCTCGTGTCTCATATCTCATGTTTCATGTCTCATAATACAACGTATACCAGGGGTTTATTCGCCGAATTTCTGGCGCGTGCTTATTTGCGCCTGCACGGGTTTAGTATTGTAAAATCGCGCTATATCACGGGCCGCAATACGCATCGTGCTGAAATAGATATCATTGCCCGCCGCGGACAATTACTTGTTTTTATAGAGGTTAAAAATCGTCCCACCATCCACACCGCTTGTGATGCGGTAACGCCCGCCCAGGCGGCGCGCCTGCGCCGTGCGGCGGAAACGTATATTATGAAAACAGGGTGGGGTGGTAATGCGCGCTTTGACATTATTGCGGTTTGTGGATTTCATATTCATTGGATACAAAACGCCATATAAATGTTGCAAATAGGAATGTGTTCTTATATAATTCACATGTTGACCATAAACAAAAGGAGAACACATGAAAAAAGCATTGTTGGCATTGTTTGCTGTTATGACACTGGCGGCCTGCACAGGTTCTTATAAATCTGGTAATTGTGAATATGATTTCCTGCTGCACAAGGATATCTCGGTTTCTAAAATCATTGGCAACATGACCGGTGGTTGTTAATAAAAATCCCCCATTTGGGGGATTCTTTATTTTTGTTTTTGGTTCCGGGCGAAACTATAATCCATTAACAAGTGATTTGGATTATATTTCTTGTTCATAATCGCCAAGGTATCTTCGACAATTACCAATTCTTCGTTTGTTGGAATCATAAATAACTTAACCGGGCTGTCAGGTGTGCTGATAACTGTTTCGCCTGCACCTTTGCGCACCAATGTTTCGTTATTCTTTTTCATATCCAATTTGATACCAATGTTTTCCAAACCTTCACAGAACTTGCCGCGCAGATATTCGTCGTTTTCACCAACACCGGCAGTGAACACAACCGCATCAACGCGCCCCAGTTCGGCCATAAATGCGCCAATATATTTTTTTACATTTTGCACTTCCATATCAATGGCCAGACGGCATGAATCGTTGGTCATTTTGTTTTCTTCGACATCGCGACGGTCGGCATAACATTCGGTTAAGCCTTTCAAACCTGAATCCTTGCTTAAGTGTGTTTGCATCTGGGCCGGTGACAATTTCAACTGTTCCATAACATACAGAACAACACCTGGGTCCAGGTCGCCTGGACGTGTTCCCATGGTCAGACCCGCCAACGGTGTCATCCCCAGGGATGTATCAACCGAAATACCATTGCGAATGGCCGTTGCAGACGCACCCGAACCGATATGCATTGTAATCAAGTTGCACTGAGCGGCCGGTTTACCCAACATTGCCGCCGCACGTTTAGACACGTACAGGTGGCTGGTCCCGTGGAAACCATATTTACGTACGCCCAATTCCGTGTACCATGCACGTGGAACGGCATAGCGATATGAAAAATCAGGCATTGTCTGGTGGAACGCAGTATCAAATACCGCAACCTGTTTCGCATTTGGCAACAGCTGTTTCGCAGTCATAATACCACGCAGTGCCGGCGGATTGTGCAATGGCGCCAGTGGTGACAATTTATCAATTGTCTTGATAACTTCGTCTGTGATTTCGACAGACGATGCAAATTTATCGCCACCCATAACAACACGATGACCCACGCCACCAATTTCATTCAGGTCAATAGACGCTTCGCGCAACATGAACAAAACAACATTCAATGCTTCGTCATGATTTTTCATTGGTGTTTCTTTCTTTTGTTTTGTACCATCTGGATATTTCTGGGTTACAAAAGAATCTGGCAAACCGATTTTTTCAACATTGCCACCGACAATGGCGCTTTTTGTGCCTGCGTCAAAGACCTGGTATTTCAGGGACGAAGAACCACAATTTAATGCAAGTATATACATATGAAATCCTTTTTTTCTTCTTCGGCGCACAGCATAGCAATGTTTTTTACGATTTTCAATAATAAACATAGAATAAAATACGCCAATTTTCATCACTCAGTTGTGTTCGTATTCCTGTGTCGCGATGCGGGGCCCAGTATGTTTGTGCCCCAACCATCAAGCGCACGTTCAGTCCGTTCCCATCAATAAAACAGTTTGGTGTTATATTGGCACAGTCCCCAATTCCAAACGACCACACTTCGTCGCCTGTGGTGTATCCGGCCTGGTCATTTTGGCAAATCAGCGCAACCCGCACAAATGTTGGCATGGGTGCGGTGCTGAATATACAGTTTACATGACTGGTTTTACTGTTCATCTGGATTGGGGTTGATTTTGCAACCGTAAATGGCGCAGGCGCATGACGTGCGACCATATCTGTCCAAAATTCGTCAGAAACCGTTGTTATGTCAAATGTTCCGGTGTTGGTTGCCGCGTTATCTGCACGCATCAGTGCAAATCCGCCCAACGTTTCGCCATCATGAATACGCACGGTCTTGGCGTCTGTATCCATTGTAATTTCGCCGGGCAGACCGGTAAAGTTATCGTTTTGCGCGGTACTGCCACGTCGCAGTTGTAATACACGTGTCATAAGTAATCCTTTTTGTTTTCATGAAAATAAAAAAAGCCCGCCATGGCGGGTATAAAAAAACAAACGCCATCGATTCCGATGACGCATGTCCATATTATATCACAAATCACCAAAAAAATCAAGCCTTAGCGGATGATTCTGGACTATCGGATAATTTCCACTGGTTTGTTTATAATTGTGTGCATGAAGCTCCTACTTATTTCTTTTGTAGATCCTAAAACGTACAATGGACGACGCGACCCTGTAATTTTACATACAGACATATCGGTTGTTATTGTTACACTGCTTACAATATAAGTGTAGTATCCCGATTTCATTATTTCTATTTCATTATATAACTTATTAAGTTTTTTCTGTTTTTCGCGTTCATATTGTTCTGACTCTTGTCTCTGAGAACATTCCAAGTTGGAACGTTCTGCAGAAAGAATATTCATCATTGTTTTATGTTGCTTATACGGCGCATAATAATCCAACGAGCGAACTTTTTTTGTAAATTGTTTAATTGTTTATATTTATCAAGATCATTGTTTGCCAACGCGTACGGGATATGTAGTTTTGATATACCAGGTCGTTGATACGGCGTATATGAATTAAACTGTGTTGAGATGTAAAGCCCTTTATGCCTGCGTGTACCATAGTACGACAACACTTATGTTTTGTCTGCATTTTTTACTCTAACGACCGATATTGTTTGTTGCATAATATGTGTCAAATCTGTCTTGCATATTGCTGATTGTGCCACCTGTCATTTTTGCATCGGCATTTTTTTGACGGTCTTTGTGTGACTTAAATATATTATAATCTTTGGTATTGGCAGAAGAATTAACAAAATCCCAAAATGCAAACAATTCTTCCATTAATGCGCGTTTTGCTGGGTCTGCATATTCAACACTGTCCGTTGTACGCTTGTCCAGTCGTGCAGTTCCTTCTTTAAACTTTACACCATTTTCCTTGATTGCATTTTTTGCCATATTACCAGTTTCGAATGCGCCCATCATCACCGTATGTATAGTTTTGTCCAAAACCTTGGTTACATCAGCCAGAACCCCCTTGTTCCAGGATAAATTACTGTCTGAAAACAAATTCAACGGTGTTTTATTTAATTTGTCACGAATAGAAGATGTTGTTATTGTGTATCGCATTACAGCCAACATTTCCAGCGCAACCTTGGCCTCTTCTTTTTTATCATCATGGGCTGCAGCCTTGACAATTTCCTGGACTAATTGACGCATCTGGTCGCCGTCTTTTAGTGCGTCTTTAAAGAAATCTGTGCCTGACATTTTTGTCATGGTTTCTTTTATCCACTTTAACTTTTTTTGCACTGGATTTGGCAACTTGCTGTTTATATCACCAAAAGTCTCCAAAATTTTCTTTGTGCCATCTGTTGGCTTGACGCCCTTTTTAATTAATTCAGGAACGATGAAACGTGCCTCTGTCGAATAAATGTGTCTGGTGTGTTTATCATTTAATTTGCCAATTGTGTCAACATACCAATCTTTGATATTATCCTGGGCACGGTTCCAGAATGTTTTTCTGTCTGAATATTTTGTGGTCAGCGCATGGTCGCCGTCTTTGTAATTTGTTTCGGCCAGCCCCTTGTTTATCCATTTAGTTATATCGCCTTCTGCATCTTTGGAAACAAATTTTTCACGTAATTTTTCATTCGTCACTAATTTGCCAAACAAACCCTCTTTACCGGCCATAAATTGGGATAATTGTGTTCCGGACGGATCTTTGGGCGTTATTATTGCCTGATATATTTCGGATATTTGGTCGGAATCTTGTAGTCCACCCGGCAACACTCCAGGCAATGGAACCGTACTGCTGTAATAGTGGCTGGACATTTTAGCCAGAAAGTTTTCAAAAACACTTAACGCCTTAGCATTAGTTGTGTATGACCCATCACCCAGCGCTTTGCTAAGTTTTTCCAGATCTGATTCTTTGATACCCAATGCAAAATACAGTTGTGATTTATTGGTATCAATGTACGTTTTTATACGATCAACAGGATACGTAGCAGGTACCGGATTAGACTCATATTGCTCAACAGCTTTGCCTGGGCCATAAAATGTATCTAGGAATTTTTTAGTTGGATCATTGTTACGCAATTCTTTATCTGCATTAATGTCACGCAGAACGACCACTAGTTTCAGGTATAAATCTTTCAAGTCTGTAGCAGATGGCAAAGCCCCACCCGCGGTAGGGTCGCCTGTATACGTATATTTTTCGGGTTCAGGTGGTGTTGCGGTTGGATTCGCCGCCGTTATATCGCCGATTGTAGGTAAATCCTTATCGGGGTCCCAACCTTGCTGTTTTTTTGTTGCGACGCCTTTTTTCTTTAAATCATCCAGTTTGGCACGCGTAGCATCGTCCATATTGCGCAGGTTTAACTGTTTAGCCAGGTCAATTAAAAACTTTTCGCTATCAAATGCCATAATCGCAACCTTTATTTATCCCGCTTATTATAGTGCAAATTGCGGGGAATTTCAATATTTACTGTACTTTTTTGCAAAAAAGCGATTATACTGTCTGCCAAAGGAAAGGATTATGAACAGACTGCTGGCATCCCTGTATGGATTTGGATTCTTTAACAAGTTTTTGTTGCTGACACCGGTGTATGCCATTTTTATGCAGGCAAATGGGCTGAGTGACCTGCAATTGTCAACTATGTTTATTATATCGGCCCTGGGCACAATTCTGGGCCAGGCACCAATCACATACATAACAAACCGCGTGGGACAACGGTGGTCTATGATTGTCGGACAAATTCTGAAAATTATTGCGATTTTACTGTGGTTGGCGTTGCCAACATATACCGGATTTGTTGTGGGGATGTTCCTGTGGGGTGTCCAGGCCGGTTTTCGCAGTGTCGCGTTCGAAGGTCTGATATACGATTCCGTATCCGCATACGGAAAACGGCGCGAATATTCGCGCATTCTGGGGCGAAAATCAACGTATGAATCTGCTGGAACGGCACTGTCTGCGTTTGGTTCATTGCTGATGTTTATGGGGTATGATTGGGTAACCTGGGCATCGGTTGCGGCAATATTGATTTCTATAATTTGTCTAATCGCCGTGCCATATCGACCGACAACACCGACCGCCACAGCAAAGTCTGTTCCGATGCGTAAATTGATGCGCACAGGGGTCAAGATAGCATTAAAAACGCCGTGCCTGATGTCCGTTATGATGTTAACGTTGTTAATTATAAATATCCCATACCTGGACGATTTTTTAAGTCCGATTGGATTGCAGATTGGAATTCCTACCGAATATGTTGGAATTGTGCCTTTGTTTTTATTGGGGTGCGCAACAATTGGGCAACGATTTGCGTATAAATTCGCAAATATCTCAGAAATGCTGTTGTATATTCTGATTGGGGTTGTTGGGATTGCGTTCATTGGATTTGGCGTGGATTATACCCCGACCGCATTATGGATGTTGGGTGTTGCATATATGCTGTTTTATGGGATATATACATTAATGTATTCCCGGTTTCAGCATATAATACCGTCGCGTCATCGTTCGGTAGTTTTGTCGTTTTACACAACGCTAAATTATGTACTGTATATGATTGTGTGCGGCATAGTGGGCCTGGGCGCAACACTGGGCAGTTGGCGTTACAGCATATTCATTCTGGGCGGATTAATGTTGATTCTGTGCGGGTGGGCAATTGCATTTATGCGTGGCAAATGCCAACCTGCGCCCCAGGCTTAGATACCTGTATCCATCACACAACATTTGATGTAATATGCGGGTATGAAGATAAATTTTCGCACCATTTTTTTGAAATCTTTGCCATATTTAATGTCGATTGCAGGCGGAATAATACTGTACACAGGCGCGATTGACAACGCACCAAACGCGAATATTCGTGATTTGGTTATAAATGTGTCTGCGTCGTTGTTATCAATACCGTTGGTGTTTTTGCTGTACGATTATACTAATTTGCGCATCACTAACCAGATGAAACGTACAATGATTAACAGTATGATGGACAAATTAAACATGCTGATGCTGAATATCATTGTTTCGCTGCGCGAATCAATGGGTGTACGGGGGAAATTGACCACTGAAAACCTGAACCGCATGTTGATTTGGCGCGTGCCAGAAATTACCAAGCGCATAAAAATAACACCGCGCATATTGGATAAATTTCAGGAATATCACAGCGACCTGGACAATCTGTTGTATCGCAACGGCCAATCACCGGTTTTGAGCACCGAACAGGCGCAAATCCTGGCGGGATTGGCGCGTGATATGACACATTTTATTAACGAAAACAAATTTCGCAAAAACAGACACCTGTCCGCCAAATATACAGAATCTATGATGGGGCGCATTTTGGATTGGCTGGATTCGGACAGTGTGGCGGCAATAAACCTGGCCCAGCATTTATCAGATACAGATGTATCCCCCCAGAAAAAATAATTTATTTTTTTGTATTTTTTCTTGCATTTTATATTTTTATATGTCAAAATTGCCCCCGTACCTTGGAAACAGAACCTTGTGTTCTCCCTTTCCAGGTCCGGTTTTGGGGACATAGCTCAGTTGGTAGAGCA
>SAMEA3663077__coassemble_459_pt1 | contig 14968 bp, 14 predicted proteins | sample SAMEA3663077__metabat2_low_PE_009 | metagenome-assembled genome bin SAMEA3663077 (sample SAMEA3663077) | pig gut metagenome | biome: pig gut; feature: pig-associated habitat; material: faeces | place: France | collected 2012 | reverse complement strand
AGTTATCCCAAAGTTGTTCAAACTGACGATGGTGCTGGCGGCTATATCGAGGCCCAGGTTGATGGCGGTGCAATCACATCCAATGTGACCATGCTGAATATATACTATAATATTGATTCTTTTACAGGCTATCTTGCGGGCGGTTCTTTGCGCCCGTATGTTGGCGCGGGTGTCGGTATGGCGTTAAATACGATTGCCGACTATGTTGTGTATGATAATACGTTTTATGCCATTGTGGATGACCCAGCGTATGCCGCGGCGGGCGAATTGACTGGGATTTCTGATATTTATGCATATCACAATGGTGGCACAAACGAACAACTTGCCTTTATGTTAGAGGGGGGGCTTACCACGGAATTAGAGGGTGGTATAAAAATGGACTTCTTAGTCCGTTATGCCAACCTGGGCAAGGTTAAAACATCCGGCAGCATTGTGTTAAGTCAGATTGAATGGCTGGGCGACGGCGCCGGGGGCGAGTATGAAGCCCCATATGACAGCGTATTCCACTATACCAATTGGTACGAAAGTGGACGCCTGGGGATGGTCGATCTTGGGGTGCGCCTGCGATTACAGTTCTAGGATATAATACACACCCGGGCGCATGCCCGGTTGTGTTGATTTATTGGTGTGGGGGGATTTTTTATGCGTGCAAATTCGGTTCTTTTTTATTCTTTGCTGGCCACATTAGTGCCTTGTATGGCGTCTGCGGGGATTCGCGTTGGAAATATGTCGCGTAACAATGCCCAGGGTTATCAACAGGTTAACGATATGCGCTATAATGCCGCGGCAAATACTGCCAGCGTCGCTGCTGCGGTAAACCCAATTCCTGCGGATACACCGATTCCGGTATCGAACGCTGCAATGTCAAACAGTATTCGCACTGGCGACGCAAATGCGGCCGAAAATATGGCAAAATTGGAACAGTGTTCCATGATATACCCAGATGGTGAATTTGCATGGTCGCGTCCAACGGTTGGCAATGGTGCGGGCGGCGCATCGACATGTACGGCGGTCGTTGAAATGCGTGCGATTGGTGCGGGATTAAACGGTTCTGATGCGATTTTGGCGCGTGCAAATCTGGCGGCGGGCGATGTGGTTGAATGTAATATTTCCCATTTCCCCGAGGGGGCATGGCTGCCCGCGGCGGGCGAAATAGAATTTCCCGCGGACGCCCAACCAACCATTGATGATGTCATTGAAATTATGAACGCCGAACAAAAACAAAATGCCGGGTTCAAGATTGCGGCCGGCGCGATTTTGGGTGGCCTGGGTGGCAATATGGCGGGCGCACCCGAACCAGGGCAAGATGGCATCCTGGGCGGGGGCAAGGCTAAAACCAACAGCACGATTATCGGCGCACTGGGCGGTGCGGCATTAATGGCGGGCAACGCCTATACGGGCAAGGTTGCCGGCGACACGATTTTATCCACCGGTGTAAATGCGGCGGCGGGCGCGGTTGTTGGTAATATCGTTGCGACGGGCGATTCCGTCCTGCGGATTGAGGCCTGTACCGTCGACGGCCGCGATACACAATGCCTGTGGGGATATTTGGAACAGTATGACAAGCTTGACGGTGACGACACACCATACATTTCCGCCAAGAACCCCAGTGATTTCAAGGTATGTAAAGGCACAGAAACGTGTGAATACAAAGCGTTAAATATCCAAAATGCCACAATTGCAGGCTGGCCCACGGAAATAACGGTTAAAAATGCCAATGGCCAAGACGAAAAACAGCAGGTTTTTTCCCAAACCAACCGTTCAACCGGTCAAAAAATAGACATCGAAACCATATATCAACAGGGAACAACAAATTTAATTAACACAGCAAAAGAAAAGTTCTGTTATCAGAATAACGAGATGAAAACATATGACAGCAGTTGCGACGATGTTTGGATTAAATTGAACGGCAATGTCAGCATAATTAACAACCGCACCCCGGCCATGGTCGTCAATGTCGAAGACAATGGTATGGGCTGGAAAAAATCTGATTGGTCTAAATTTGTTTCGCGATTTGGCACACGCGAAGTGGTCGGTCGCACTGGCCGTGGTGTTGCCGCAAATCTGGATAATACAACCAACACACGCACACTTCAGGATGGTGGCTTTGTCCCACTGTACCAAGATTCCGAAGATGGCGGCATTATTGACCTGTCGAACAAGGCACGTATAAAGGGCACACTGACCGGTGCTGGCGTTGGTGGTGGTATGGGTGCGTTTGCCGGATACCAGGGTGCACAACAGGATATCGAAGATCGCTGGGTTTCCGCGGTTCAGGAATACAAGGATTCTTTACAGAAAATATATTGTGCCACCGGCACACGATTCTTGTCGCACTATAACGACACAGTAATAATCCCCCAAATGGATGACAAATAAAAATCCCGCCATTTGGCGGGATTTTTTTACTTAATCAATTTGCCCATCGCGACGGCGGTATCGCACATACGGTTTGAAAAACCCCATTCGTTATCATACCACGCGGTCACGTGCGCCAATTTATCCCCCAGAACCTTGGTCTGGCCGGCATCGAATATAGAGCTGTGCGCATCGTGTGTAAAGTCAATTGATACCAACGGCAATTCGTTATAACCAAATGTCTTGGATTCGGCTGCGCGCATCGCGTTGTTGATTTCTTCGACCGTCGCATCGTGTCCCAGATTAACAACCAATTCAACAACCGATACATCCGGTGTTGGAACGCGAATTGCCATACCATCTAATTTACCCGCCAGTTCCGGCAACACCAAACCAATTGCCTTGGCCGCGCCGGTGCTGGTCGGAATCATCGACAGGTTTGCCGCACGTGCGCGCCGGAAATCTTTATGGTTTTTGTCCAGCAATTGCTGGTCGCCTGTGTACGCATGAACGGTCGTCATCCATCCTGACACAATACCGAATTTTTCATTCAGAACCTTGACCACTGGTGCCAAACAGTTCGTTGTACATGATGCGTTTGAAACGATGATGTCATCTGGGGTCAATGTGTCCTGGTTTACGCCGAATACGATTGTTTTGTCCGCCCCCGTCGATGGTGCAGATACCAACACGCGTTTCGCGCCTGCGTCGATATGTACGCGCGCCTTGTCCGCCGCGGTAAAGATACCCGTACATTCCATGACAACATCAATATTCAGTTCGCCCCATGGCAGTTTTGACGGATCGCGTTCTGCAATACATTTGATTTTCTGATTACCAACCAAAATGTATTCTCCATCCAGTTTTACATCCATCGGCAAATTCCCATGCACTGAATCATACTTTAACAGATACGCATTCTGTTCCGCCGGTGCCAGGTCATTAACCGCCACAAATTCAATATCTTCACGTCCCGATTCCAGTGCTGCCCGCAACACCAAGCGTCCGATGCGCCCAAAACCATTAATTGCTACTCTTAATTTTGACATATTTATTTCCTTTCGTTTGTTTAATTGGACGGATCCATCATAGACCTCGCGGGATAAAAATACAATATTTTATTTACATTTGGGACATCTTGACTATAATCGGTACAAATGACGGCAAACGCATATATAATCACAGGTCCAACTGCATCGGGCAAATCAGATTTTGCCCATGAATTGGCGCGCAAAATAAATGGAACAATCATAAATTGCGACAGTGTCCAAATCTATCGCGGGATTGAATCCATTTCGGCCAGTCCCTTTGTCGGCCGTGACACATTTGACGAAATCGATGACGTTCCATATCGTCTGTTTTCCATATTACCTTTGTCCGAACAAATTTCTGTATCAGAATACCTGGACATGGCGCGCCGTGAATACGATGCCGCCATTGCCGCGGGGCGCACCCCAATATTTGTTGGTGGCACAGGCTATTACATAAACGCATTGATTCATGGCATTTCACCAATGCCAGATGTCTCAGATTATGCACGCACACGTGCGCGCGAATTGGTGGCAACCGATATTGACGCCGCCCGCAAATTATTACCGCCGGAATTTATTGCAACCGACCCGCAACGCGTCGCCCGCGCATTAGAGGTTTTTTTCACCACAGACCGCCATATCACAGAATTTCAGAATATACCCCGCACCGGCGCGGTTGTCCCACACGCGAAACGCGTTTTAATTAATCCTGATTCTGATACTTTACGGGAACGTATCGCCGCGCGTATTCCGCTGATGCTGTCGTCTGGTGCGATTGCCGAAGCGCAATCGGTCATCGATTCTGGCTGGGATGAAAACCGTGCAATTGGCGCATCGCAATTGTGCAAATTTATTCGTGGTGAAATCACCGAATCCCAATGTATTCAGAACTGGATAACGCGCACGAATCAATATGCCAAACGCCAGCGCACCTGGTTTCGCACCCAGTATAATCCTGATATCGTCATCAATCATACCCCAACCATGGACGATGTTGCTTTTTTATTAAACAATGTATAGAATTCAAAATAAACCAAAGGAGAAAAAATCATGTGGACCACAATCGCAGTAATCGCATTATTGTTGTTATATGTTATCGCGGTGTATAATGGATTGGTTGCGCGCCGAAACCAAGTGCGCGAAGCCTGGGCAACGGTTGATACCCAGTTAAAGCGTCGATATGATTTAATTCCCAATTTGGTTGAAACCGTGCGCGGTGCGGCCAAACACGAATCTGAAACATTGTCTGCGGTGACATCGGCGCGCAATGCGGCAATGGCGGCAAACGGCCCAACATCCGCGGACGCCCAGAATAAATTAACCCAGACATTAAAAAGCCTGTTTGCGGTCGCAGAATCATACCCTGATTTAAAAGCAAACCAGAATTTTATCGAATTACAGCGCGAACTGACGGACACAGAAACCAAGATTCAGGCATCGCGCCAATTTTATAACACCGTTGTAATGGCGCTGAACACCCAGGTTGAACAATTCCCATCAAACATTGTTGCGCGCATGTTTGGCATTTTGCCAGAAAAAATGTTTGAAATTGATGAAACCGAAAAGAAAGCCCCACAGGTTAAGTTCTGATGACACAAAATTTCACGCTTCACACACATTTGATGTTGCCGAACGATTGGCGTGTGATTGTGGCATAACGAATTTTTATACCCCTGATTGTGTGAAATAGCCAATGTTGGAAAATGTAAAACCCATTTTGAACGCGACCCAGTTATCTGCATTTGATGCAATTGAACGTACGAATTCAAACCTGTTAATATTAGGGCCGGCGGGAACGGGAAAATCGACATTTGTGAACTATCTGAAAAGCGCGTCGAAAAAGCGTATTGTCTGTGCGTGTCCAACGGCTGTGTCCGCATTAAACGTTGGTGGACAAACAATTCATTCATTGTTTCAGATTCAGCCCCGCGATTTCATCATGCCCGAATTTTTAAAATTAAAGGCCAAGCCACGCAATATCTTGGCGGCGACGGATGTTTTAATTATTGATGAAATATCGATGGTGGCCCCCGATTTAATGGATGCAATTGACATATTGGCACGATGGGCGCGTCATAACAACGAACCCTTTGGCGGAATCCAGGTCGTGGCCATTGGCGATTTGTTTCAGTTGCCACCTGTTATCACGCGCGACGCGATCCAGTATTATGAAACGGAATACGGCCACCCCAACGCATATTTTTTTGACAGCCATGTGTACAGTCGCGCAAATTTTATAAAATTCAATTTTGATTTTGTGTATCGCCAAAGTGATTTGCCGTTACTGGAAAATCTGGTGCAATTGCGCAACAATGACACACGCAGTCTGGAATACTTTAATTCATGTAAAATTGACGACGACGCGCGTCGCGCAAACGCAGTAATTATAACGCCGTTCCGCGCGGTTGCCGAACGGATAAATGCAACGCGCCTGGCCCAGATAAATGAAACGCCGGTTGTGTACAATGGTGTGTTGACTGGGAATTTTTCTGAACGCGATGTGCCCGCACCCCTGGCATTGGAATTAAAGGTTGGTGCATTGGTCGTTTTTGTAAAAAATGGTGATAAATGGCATAACGGTTCGATGGGCCTGGTGCGCAGTTTGTCCGCACGTGAAATAGTTGTCCAGTTGTTGTCTGATTCACGTGAACTGGTATCGGTCAAGCCGGACAAATGGGCAAAAATCGAATATTCGCGTGATGAAAACGAACGCCTTGTTGAAAACGAAGTTGGTGCGTATAAACAGTTCCCTTTAACACTGGGGTATGCCATGACAATTCATCGCGCCCAGGGCAAAACATTGGATGCGGTTGTGGTTGATATTTCGCGTGGTGCATTTGCCCACGGCCAGGTTTATGTTGCATTATCGCGCACACGACGCAGTGCCGACATGCATATATCTGCGCCCCTGCGACCGCGCGATGTAATTTTTGACCCACGCGTTTTGGATTTTGTGCTTAGCGACTAAATTTTTTCATCAGTTCGCGACCATTTGCGCGCAATTGCTGAATATCAATTTCATTACTGGAAACCAAAGACGCCACATTTGTACATGACGCCCCAGATATTGCATTCTCAATGGCGGCGTTTATCGCATTTTGTTCTGCGCCAAAAATAATTTTTCCATTTTGCGTCAGATCTGACCCATCATCGCGATATCCAACACTGAACCCGTGTTCCGAACCATTTGTTTTGTTTAATTTCCCTGCGACAAAAACATTGGCATAGTCATCCCCCATAAACGCAGGCGCAATATCATCGCGTCGTAAAACGTTCTTGGAAAAAGTGTCAAAATAATTCAACGTATCATCAGACGCCGACATAAAATTCAGCGTTGTAAATTTTGCATTTTCCAGTGGTGCGGTTGGATTATGTTGAATAACAACGACATGCGCCAAACATTTCTGAATTGTACTATCGTCGAACCCGGCATCTTTCATCTGTTGCGCAGCCATATCTGTAAAGTGGTTAACAATAATTGCACCATGACAATGCGAATAAATTATCAAATTGCCCATGTTCATGGCTGTTCGTTCCGCGTTGCCACGAACGATACGCGGTTCTATAATTGTTTCATACAGGTCTTCGACATAGCCTGGTATTGGCTCGGCTGCATTGATTTCATTTAATTGCTGTTCTTTGCGGCGTGCAATCGTTGCATCCATATCCAGTGCCATTTTTCGTCCCGCACGTCGAAACGTATTTGCTTTTACCAACATAGGATCAATTGTTCCAAAATTATAAATCGCAGCATACAAATTTATATTGGCTTTATTTCTTGTCGTTTTGGCCAGGTGCTCAATATATCCAAACGCCTTAGACTCGGTCGTCGTTAATGCACCACCCAGCACCACCAGTGCGGGTTTACTTAAATCGATTTTATCAGCATAAAAAAACGGTCGTCGCCCACCACTGGAACTGGGGTTTGCCTGGATAACATATGCACTGCTGCCGACATAGTTCATTATATATCCTTTCGCATCACAATGGCGTCAATTCCATCATAGTATTTTGGACGCACCCCCACCTGAACAAAACCAACCTGTTCGTACATCGCGCGGGCGGGCGCATTGTCTACTGCAACTTCCAAGAATATATGTTTTACACCTTGTTTTTTCAGGTCTGCCACCATCACCCCGATAAGTGCGATACCAATCCCCGTCCGTCGTGCATCGGGATGAACACCAATTGTGATTATTTCGGCTTCGTCCAATGTCGCGCGATAAACGATAAATCCGTTTTGACTGGCTATAATTTCACAGCCTGATTTTTTCAGGCCCGCAAATTCATCCGCACTCCATGGTTTGTGCGGGAAACACAATTTGTGAAGATTGGCCAGGTTATCTAGCACGACAATTTCTCTGTTCGTATCTTTTTTTCAATTTGTTATACATTGCGCGTGCGAACATCCCGCTATATTCATCTGTTGATACGCCATAAACTGCGTCCCGGCTGATTATTGAAACGGTGTAATAATCGTTCGGTTTCATTTCGTACGCATTCTGTTTTGCAAATGTTGCACATATAACGCCCATATCGGTTTGTGCGGTAAATGTTGTTGTTGAAAAACTGCCGCGCATATTCAACGTATATCCTGTACGTGTCTGAACCTGACCTGTGTTGACGGCATCAAACAGAGCTCTTTGCTTTGGATTCATAAACATTTTTATTAACACATCTGACATGGTATACCCATTGTTCTATCAGCGTTTATGAACAAATGCCTGGTTAATCCAGTTATTCTTTAATTGGGTTTTTGCGATTTGTCTACTATATTTTGTCGACAGTTTATTAAAGAACATCTTGGCAATCTGGCCGTTATCCTGTGACACGGAATCATTTCGTTTATCTCCGGTATTGGCCTTAATTATTACTTTTAATAAATACTTATACACAATGTTACTTTTTTTATTTTTCATCACGTACGCCGATACAGATACATTCCGCGTATCCAGATAATAACAATGCACCACGGTATCTATATCTTTGCCAGAACTGACCGCATATTTAACAGGTGTGTTGTTAATTGCGGTATCAATTCGTTCTTGGTTCTGGTTTAAAAAATCTTCTGTCATTATTTATCCTTTTTATTTTCTTCTGCATAACTGGGGCGCAGATACATCGGTACAACGGGGGCAATAGTATCACTTGCAATTTTTTGCGCCACAATCTGTGTCCCTTGTTTTAAATCAAATGGTTTGTGTCCGACTGTGCGTGCCCATTCCATTTGTTTGGTTTCCAATTCTTCGATTCCCATTGTTTGCGGTGGCAATCCATTCGCCGCAACAAAGAAATCCCCCCGTCCTGAATCAATCGCAACAAATGCATCAGGCGTCGCCGCCAGATACAGGTCAAACGCGCTGATTCCAACAACCGGTATATTCAGTCCCAACGCCAACCCCTTGGCATATGCGATGCCCAGTCGAATCCCGGTAAAACTGCCCGGTCCAACGACGACACCAATTGCGCTGATGTCGCGCCACGTTGCGCCACATTCGGCAATAAACTTTTCTGTTTCCACGGGCAGGGCAACCGACTGTTTTTCCACCACAACAGATTTGTATTTATCACCCAATACAAATTCTAAATCCTTGCCTGATGTGTTAATAACTAGAATCATATCCGAACCCCAAATCCAATCTTTTTGGAAAATCCTGCCGATTTTCGCAATGATAACAGTTCGTCGATTTTTTCTGGTGTAAATTCTGTTTTGACATCCACACAGTCATTTTCCAACAACGACCGACGCAGAACCGCGGTAATTTCACGCTGCACCTGGCGCACACCTTGTTCGGATGTATAGTTTTGAATCAGATGTCGGATTGCGTCATCCGTCATAACAATATCGTCCACATTCCATCCTGTGTCGCGTGCTGCGCGCCCAATTAAATGTTCGCGTGCGATTTTGACTTTGTCATCCATTGAATAACCCGGAATTTCGATAATTTCCATACGGTCTTTCAATGCGTTTGACATATTCAGACTGTTTGCTGTCGCAATAAACATCACATTCGACAGGTCAAAGTCCACCTCTAAATAATGGTCGCGGAACGTTTTGTTCTGTTCTGGGTCTAAAATTTCCAACAACGCAGATTCCGGATCGCCACGCCAATCGCGCCCCATTTTATCGATTTCATCCAACACAATAACCGGATTGTTCGTCTTGCACCGTTTCAGTGCATCCATAATTCGTCCAGTCTGTGCACCAATATATGTTTTGCGATGTCCGCGGAAATGCGCTTCGTCTGAAATGCCACCCAGCGATATGCGCTGATATTTGCGTCCCAACGCCGTTGCAATTGATTTCCCCAACGATGTTTTTCCAACACCCGGCGCACCGACAAAGCACAAAATAGATCCATGGTTGGATTTTGTTTTTTTCATCACGGCGATATGTTCCAAAATACGTTCCTTGACCGCGTCCATACCCGAATGTTCGCTGTCCAACACTTCGCGCGCATGCTTTAAATCGATTTCGGACTTATCAGATTTGCCCCACGGCATCGCCAACAGTTCGTCCAAATATGTTTTCAGCAATCCGCCTTCGTTCGACATTGGCGACATAGAACGCATACGTTTCCATTCTGCCATGGCTTTTTCTTTGGCTTCTGCCGGCATAGCGGATTTCATAATTTGTTTGCGAATATTGGCGGCATCAATCTCGCCATCGTCTTCGCCCATTTCCTTTTGCAGGGCGCGCATTTTTTCCTGTAAAATCGCATCGCGCCGGCCGTTTTCCATTTGCTGATGAATACGTTTGTTAATCGATTCTTCGATTTTTATCGTTTCCAGCATTAATTTAACGCCTTCTAACAAAATGGTCAGTTTTTCCGTCCAACTGCCTGCGGCCAATATTTTGACTGCGGTATCGGTATCAACATCTGCCGTTTGAATAACTGCGTCCACAAACGCGGGCAGGGGGTAATGTTCAATCACATTGCGCAGTTTTTCCATCTTGAACTTGCGCGTTGACATGGCCAGTGTCTGCATATTATCCGCCAACAAATCGCGCAACAGCAACGTTTGGTCCGCATCCATATCATCGGCAATCTTAATCGGTTCGGCGACGCCTGTAAAGATGCCGTCGTTAATTTCAATGTCCTTGATTGCAACCGCATCTGTTGTTCGCACCAACAGGTGAATCGCACCATCTGGCATCGACAGCACCTGAACCACATCGCCAATTGTGCCGATGGTGTATATATCATCAACACTGGATGGGTATGCCCAACTGTGCTGTGGAACTAAAATTAATTGTTGATGCCCCGCATCTGCAGCGGTTTTGATACAATTAACAGACATATGATTGTCAACCAACACCGGCACAGTCAGTCCCGGCGACACAACCAAATCACGAAAAGGTAAAATATAGTTCTTCATAGCCAAATAAGTATAATACATTTTATCTGTATTTCAAGATGAATAAACCCACCAACAACACTGCGACAAATAAAAGCGATTCCCCGCACACTGCACATAAACAAAACGCCCCACATTTTGGGGCGCAGACATGAAACTTTATTGTGTGATTAACGATCGTTGCGTGATACAGGCCGGTCGATAAACATCCATATTAACCATATCAACGCCGCAATACCAATGATTGCATAAACGATGTTGCTGGCCAATGTTGCCGGCCCAAACAAAAATGCAACCAAATCGAAACCAAAGATACCAACCAACCCCCAGTTCAAGGCGCCGATAAATGTCAATGGTATCAGAACATAGTTTGTAAGTCCTCTCATCTATTTTTCTCCTTTTCAAGGTTTTACATATGTCTTGTAATAAGACATTGATATTATAAACCTTTAAAACACATCATGCAATTGCAATACTGTATTTAGGAAAAGGTACTTATCTAGGAATATTGGCTTATTTCTGGTGTGTATTGCCGTGCAAAATGTCGCCGGCCTTGATATATTCCGCCTCTGTTTTGCCCAGTTCTTTTTGTGCACGCTTGGCATACGTCCGTGCATCGCTGTTTTTGCCAATCATATTGTAATATTCTGCCAATGCCCACGCGCTGCGCCCTGGGTCGTCATCACCGTATGCGCGTGCCAAAACCCAGTATGTCAATGGCGCAGGTTCGCTTAAAATTGCGCGTTTACACAATTCGATGGCGCGTACCAAATCACCACTTTTTTTTCGTTCCGTCAGTACCAATGCCAACGCTGTCTGAATCTGGGGCGCATCACCCGCCAGTGCGATTGATTTTTCATATGCCACCACGCTGTCGTCATAATGTCCAAATTGGTATTCAATGTCGCCCAACAGTTCATAGAAATACGGATTATCTGGATTGCGTGAAAGTAATGTTTCTGTTCCCATTCGCGCCCCATCCAGGTTTCCCCCACGCATATTTGCGATTGCACGCGCATAAATTGCTGCATTTGACTTATCTGAATATGGGTATTTTTCGCGCACCTGTTTTGCATCATCCAGATACCCCACCAACTTTGCCCGCACCAGTTCGTATCCCGCCACATCCAGTTCGTCCCATTTTTCTGGTTTTGCTTTTGCGATTTGTTGTTTTACATTATTCAGTCGTTCCATAGTCAACGGATGATTCACCCGGTTTGGATTTATTTTCGATTCCATCGCCCCGGTTATTTCATGCATTTGTTCAAACACAGTAATAAAACCACCTGGGTTTTGTTTTGCACGCACCATTAAATCCACGCCCATATTATCTGCAATGCGTTCTTCGTCGCGCGTGAACGCCAACATAGACTGCTGGGCCACCCCGGACGAGCCTGCCAAAACCCCAGCCCCCAGCGACGGATTTCCACCCGCCACCATCAGTCCGACCCCCAACGCCTGAATCAACATTGTACGTTTCATTTCCGCCGCCATCCGCTCAGACATCTGGGCCATATGCCCACCCAGGGTATGCCCCAACTCGTGCGCGACCACTGCCTGTAATGCATTTGGATTTTTAATTTGTTTTAACAGACCCGTATAAACATAAATATCTTCGCCACCCATAACGAACGCATTAAAATCTTCGTCATTTATGATGTGAATTTTCATGCGACTTTTTGGGATGTTTGCGGCCTGTGCCAATGGCAATACCAGTTTCCCTATCACACGTTCTGTTTCCGTGTCGTGAATCAGCGACGCCCCAAACGCTGGCATCATAATAATAACCGATAATAAAAATACAATTACTTTACGCACCCAGCACCACCCCACGTTCAAAGAAAAACATCAAATCGCGTACCCATGAATCTATATCATTATCACGTGCGGCACTGGATGCCAATTTGAATAAATCCCGATGTTCACGATAATCAACAAAGTAATACCGCATCCATCCGCTTTGCCGTGTGCCCAACAATTCCCCAACACCGCGCATCATCAGGTCTTGTTCCGCGATAACAAATCCATCGTCCGTCTCGCACAGGACGTCCAGTCGCTTTAATCCATCTTCGGACACATTACGACCAAATAACAGAACACAATACGATTGCGTATTGCCGCGCCCAACGCGCCCCCGCAACTGGTGCAATGCCGCCAAACCAAAGCGTTCCGCGTTCTCTATCACAATAATAGACGCCTGGGGTACATCAATTCCAACCTCAATAACCGTCGTTGCAACCAGTATCGGCATATCAGAATTTGTCGCAGCAAAATCCGCCATAACCGCGTCGCGTTCTTTTTTATCCATTTTACCATGAACCAAACCAGCCTTGGGAAAATATTCGGTCAACATTTTATGCCGTTCTTCGGCCGCCCCCATCGCATTGTCGTTTTCAGATTCTTCAACCAACGGACAAACCCAGAATACCTTTGCGCCTGCATCTACCTGCATATCAATGCGTTCCAACAATTCCATAATTCGTCCGCATGACAATTTTGTTGTCTTAATCGGTTTACGTCCGGCGGGTTTTTCATTGATAATCGACACATCCATATCGCCATAAATCGTCATAGACAGTGTTCTTGGAATCGGTGTCGCCGACAATGCCAACAAATCAGGATTCGCCCCCTTGTTACGCAGTGCTTCGCGCTGTGCAACACCAAATCTATGCTGTTCATCAATAATGACCAGTCCTAAATCTTTGTATTCTACGTCCGCAGAAAACAACGCGTGCGTCCCCACGACAACCCGCGTCCGCCCCGACCGCAGTGATATTAATTTTTCGCGTCGTGCCACGCCTTTGTCGCGTCCGGTTAATATATCACACACAATCCCGATTTTATCGCACATTGGTTTTAGTTTGGCCAGGTGTTGCTGTGCCAATGTATCGGTCGGTGCTAAAATTGCGGTCTGGCCACCCATTTCCGCCATACGCACGGCGGCGGCCAATGCGACAATTGTTTTACCGCTGCCAACGTCACCCTGAACCAATCGCATCATCGGCACATTTTTTTGCATATCGTCAAAAATTTCATCACAGGTACGTTTTTGCGCCCCAGTCATTTCAAAGGGCAGGGTATCCCAAAATTTGTCCATTAAATTGTATTTTCGCGCCCGCACCACACGCCGATTACGTTCATCCATCCGATTGCGCCGACTGATAACAATCGCTGCCTGGTGTGCCAATAATTCGCAGTACGCCAACTTGGCCATATATGTATTGTTTGGTGCTAAATCATCATCTGATTTTGGAAAGTGTACATGTTCCAACGCGTCAAAGAATTCCAACACGCGTTCGTCGGTCTCGCCACGCAGTTTATCGGGCAAAGCGGAAAAAATCTGGTCACGAATATTTGCGAATACTTTTTGTGTGATACCTTCGCCTGCGGGGTAAATTGCCTGGGCAGACGGGATTTTTGTCGCGTTCTGTAATTCTTCGATAAAGTCCGGATGGTTAATCGTTGGCTTGGCTGTTTTTTCCAGTTTTCCCGACACCATACGCCACGCGCCGACCGGCATTTTGTTCAACCAATAATCCAGATATTTTGCATTAAAGAATTGAATAATAACCGTATTCCCCATTTTATCATTGCATGTAATCTGGGTTGGACTGCGTCGTCCACGAAATACGCGTCCCGCACGATGTGATTTGATTAACAGTGGAATTGTGATTGTGTCGCCGGGATTCGCATCCAACACATTGTCGGTGATTCCGCGTGCCCGCACATACGACGGCCGATGCCGCAGAAAGTCCATAACCCGTCGTCCCCCCAGAATTTCTTCCAGGCGCGCCGCCAACGCCGGTCCAACCCCGCGAATAAATTGCAGGTCGGTCGTTAAAAAATCGATAATTTCACGCCTCATCACATATAAATTTAGTGAAAAAAGCATAAATATTCAATAATAAAAAGAAAAGTTGAATTATCGCAAAAAACTGCTAAAATCACCCCTTGTCAGATGTTCTGGGCATGGCCATTCGGCAACGGGTGGAGGAAAGTCCGGACTGCTTGGGACAGCGTACCGGCTAATATACCGGGCGGGGCGACCCGACGATAAGAGCAACAGTGACGTAAACGATTAAATTCGAGTGAAACGGGCAATCTCTGCGCGCAGCAACTTCAAATAGGCCCCCAATGACAAGTCCCAAGGAGGGGGCGGGTAGAAGGCGTGATGCCCAGTGGTAACATTGGCTACAGATTGATTATGTTCACTACACTTG
>SAMEA3663077__coassemble_415_pt1 | contig 15984 bp, 16 predicted proteins | sample SAMEA3663077__metabat2_low_PE_009 | metagenome-assembled genome bin SAMEA3663077 (sample SAMEA3663077) | pig gut metagenome | biome: pig gut; feature: pig-associated habitat; material: faeces | place: France | collected 2012 | reverse complement strand
AAACATCTATGTTAATAAAATCCAGAACCACAAATCAAAATCAGACCGTATTTTAAGTGCCATTGAACCAGCATTGTCAACGGGGCGTCTGCACGCACATACACGTGTCCAGAACACAGCCCTGATGGCGGAAATGTTGGGTTGGTCGCCGATTGGCGCGCCGGGTATTCATGATGACGGCCTGGACGCGGTGGCGGGTGCAATTGCGGACACGCCAATCTCAATCCGCGCAATTGGTTCAGCGATAAAAACATTCACCGCCAACACAAACTTTCAAATCTAAAAAACAAAAAAAAGGAAAACAAAATGTATCAAAACTTGCAAAACTTGTATAAACGTGCCTTGGATATGCGCGCCCCTTGGATTGCCCGTTGGGATGCGGCGCGCCGTTATGCGATGCCCACGGCCGACGATGATGCGGCAACATTGTATGATGCAACCGCCATGGATGCGTCTGATAATCTGGCGGCATCGATTTATACATTGATGACACCGCCTGAATCGATGTGGTTGCAATTGGTCGGCGAAAGTGAATTATCCCAGAACGCAGACTATGCGACATCTGTCCTGCGTGCGCATTTGAATGATTCAAACTTCTATACAACCATTCACCAGTGCTATATGGACATGGTTATATTGGGCACAGCGTGCCTGTTTATGGCCGAATCCCCAATCGGCGCATCATCTGCATTTAACTTTACCGCAATCCCAATGACCGACATTGCTATATTGCCAAACGCGGTCTTTCACACCACATCCATGTCGGCACGTGAAGTTATGGAAAAATATCCAACATGGACACCGCCGGCAAATTTGCGCGACGCGATAAAACGCGACCCCCAAACCCCATTAAAACTGGTGCAAAGCCTGGTTGACACAGATTTTGTAGCCTGGTTGGATGTTGGTGGCGATATTGAAAATAATATTGTATCAACCGGCACATTTGAAACGAACCCATACATTATATTCCGCTGGGCGGTATCATCGGGTGAATTATATGGTCGCGGGCCAGTCTTGCGTGCATTGCCCGATATAAAAACCGCGAACAAAGTCGTCGAACTGGTATTAAAGAACGCGACGATTGCGGTATCCGGCATATGGATGGCGGACGATGACGGTGTTATCAACCTGCAAAACATAAACCTGACGCCCGGCGCGATTATTCCCAAGGCCGTTGGTTCATCTGGCCTGACCCCATTGACCAGTGGTGCAAACTTTGATGTTTCACAACTAGTGCTGCGCGATTTGCGCGAACGCATCCGCCATACATTGCTGGCGGATAGGCTGGGTCTGTTATCAGAAAAAGAAATGACCGCCACTGAAATCATGGCGCGCAATGCGGACATGATGCGTATTTTGGGTGCGACGTACGGTCGCCTGATTCATGAATTGGTTCGCCCACTGTGCGATCGTGGTTTGCAGATTTTATCGCGTCGCGGTCTGATTGAACCAATCCGCCTGAACGGGGATGCAGAATTAAAATACATCGCGCCAATTGCCCAGATGTCGGCGCTGGAAACAGTAATTGGGGGTGAACTATGAAAAACACAGAACAAAACTACGCGCGCTGTTTTGGCACGCCGTCGGGGCAGGTTGTCCTGGAACATCTGCGCAAAATAACAGTTGCGCGCACATTGGGCCCGAACGCATCAGATAACGAATTGCGCTGGGCGGAATCCCAGCGCGCCCTGGTTCGTCAAATCGAAGCACTAATTGCGCGGGGCAGGGGGGATAACACATGATATCGCTGGACCTTTTGCGCAACAGTTGGTTTTTAATTGTTTTTATTGGTGGGTTGGTCTATTGGGCGGCCCGCCAAGACCTATCAGTTGCCGAACACGAAACATTTGACACGCGCATAACATCGCTGGAAAATCGCACGACGATTTTGGAAACCGGCATCGGCCAAATCCAGATAAAAATCGACGACATCAAAGAAGACCTGACCCTGATTAAAGGCGCAGTTATCAAGTAATTCCCCTACAGTGGAGGGGGGGGCCAACGAAAGTTGGCGGGGAGGGTTCTTTATCTTTTATTCAAACCAACAAACGAAAAATTTTCGTCGGAACTTTCAAGCACTCAGAAATCCAGGCACAAAAGGAAAAAACATATGCCTATTCAGATTCAGTTCCGACGCGGCACATCTGCCGAACACGAAACATTTACCGGCGCGCCCGGCGAAATCACAGTTGACACCACAAACAACACCCTGCGCGTTCATGATGGGCAAACGCCCGGTGGCACAACCCTTGCGAAACGCAGCGAAATCCCCGACCTGACGCCACTTGATTATATTGTAGAATCGGGACGCACGGACACTATGTGGTGGCGCAAATACAAAAGTGGCGCGGTTGATATGGGTGGTCATTACACAGGTAATGCAACAACAATCACATTACCCATAAAACTGGCAAACACGAATTATGAAGTTTTGTTAACCAAGAACGACGCAGTTGTATATTGGGCGACAACGCATATCACAGTTGGTACGCGTACGACTGATAAATTTGTTGTTGCCACTTATGGTGATTCTGCCACCATGCGCATCGCGTGGCAAATAACTAACGCCATCGCCGCCACAGAATAAATAAAAACCGGGTCACCCCGGTTTTTATTTGTTGTGAACTGCAAAACCATTTTCATCTCGCGGTGGCATCTGAAACAATTTGCCGAATTCTATATCTTTATATTCTGGTACAAAGTGTACCGCCCCCGCTGCTGGTGAAAATGTCATTTCGCCAAACTTCAAATCACCATCCGTTGTTTCAAAAAAATCCACCCGAACAAAATTAAATGGCTCGGCTAATTTTTCAGCAATTTGTATCAGTTCGCTTAATTTTGTTGGCTTTGGAATATCTGTTGTTGGTTCTGCACCAACAGTTTTAAAATCTGCGGGTGTCCAATCTGGTAAAAAGTATTTTCCTGTTTGGTTAGTTGGTTTCCCATTGGATGCAAATTCATTCATTATTTCAATTTTTATAAATTTGCACTTGCCTGCAAAAATCCATAACTTGTATTCTATTTTTGTATTAACATATTCTTCTGCGATAAATTTGCGCACAGAATTTTTATACTGCATTTCCAAGTGCTGTGTCCAAAATTCATTGACGCACCATTGGCGCAATACATTATTTACTTCAGACCAGTTTATTTGCTTTTTTGACGGGACTAAATACACCTTGCCACTTCCTTCGCTGTGTTTTAGGACAAACTTTTCTGGCATTGACGTTAAATCCACTGCATTAATTGTGTCCCAACACCCCAACAGTTTTATTAAATATTGTTGGCCAATTTTGTCTGCAACGTATTCGCGAACAGTGTACTTATCTGCCAACAAAGCTTTCTGTTCTGTGGCATCAAACATGCTGGCCCAAATAATTTTTTCATTTAGCGTTGTTAATTCTTCTGTCGGCAATTTGCCTGTGCGCGCATAAAACTGGTCGCGTAATAATGTGTTTAATCTATCATTGCCACAGTATTTGGCAATTTGTTGTATATCGACATTATTTTCTTTTGTTATAATATATTGTGTTCTCTGTTGTTTTTTATAACTCGCGATTTTTACACCGCACAAATAAATATGTCGCCGCCCATTAGACAGGCGTTTTTTATAAAATAATTTCATAAACTTTGCCCCCAAATTAAAATTTTAAGTGTCTTATATGCCACCATAGACCACGATGTTTCTTATATTTTACACGTTTTTTCAAATCTTCAAATTTACCATACAAAATACCATCAATAAACAACTCATAGAACGATGTGTTTCGTGCGTGTTTCCACCAAATATCACTGCCCCGCCATGAATGACCGCCCAAATGCAACCATGGTTTTGGGTCACGATATGATGTGAAATGAATAATCTTCATCTGTGCTGTTGGTATATTTGGGTTGGCCCCTGGGAACATATTATACTTTTTATCAACATACATAATTTTATCTGGATGATTGATCGCAAAATAGTGGTACAATAACGCTTGATCACAGAACGAAGTCTTGGGCATATTTCGACCGAATTCAGTAAGATCTGCAAATGTATTATTTGCGCGCCATTGTTTCAGATTTAACACCAAGAATCCTGAATTACTGGCGGTTGGACTTAATTCTTTTTCCGACAGGTCATCGCCCCCACTGTGTTCAGCCATCGCGATTAGTTTGCTGCCCATATCCATATCAAAAACATTGCCCAGATTTGCATTACAAATCATATCGCCATCCATATAGATTACACGTTCTGAACCCCGCAAAACATCCGCCGCCAATAAGTATATATAGTGTGTCAGCGATGTTTTCTTGCCCCACATGCCAACATTTTGTCCGTCAAACAAATGCATCTTATCTGTGATATCATAAAAATTGATTTCTGTATTTTCAAAATCAATCATTGTATTATTAAATGCATCCTTGTATTTTTCCCAATCTTGTTCTGGGATTTTGCCAAATTCTGTTGTGTACAGCACATGAATTTTTAATGGTCGTCCATCCAAATTGGCCGCCACAGACCGCGCCAATACCACATAGTATGGTAAATAATCCTGCGTCGCAGAACATATAATTTCAACAGGTTTTAATTTATCTGACATCACGACTTAATCTCCTGTGGCTTGCCAACACATACTTGATAAAAACACTTGCGGGTGAAACGAACAACAAAATTCACATATCTGTATTGCAGATGTGGGAAAATATGAATGCGTATTTGTTTCAGTCCATGCATCCGAATTTTTATTGGCGTTGTCAGACAGGTTATAATCGTTTGCATCGGGGTTTTCCACATCGCATGACGCGCCAATTTGATTGCGCGTTTTGGATGTTTAATTGCATAGGACAGTGGAATATTAACACTGAACAGCGGTTGATAAATACTGTGTGCACTGTCGTATGCGTGTTTAATTTTTGCCATGTTTTTGTGGTCCGTTTTGGTCGGATTATCACACAGGCAATTTACCCACCGCACCAATGTTTCACCATTTAAATAAATGTTTGCACCATTAAACCATTGTTTAATATCGTTGGCAAAATCAACCGCGCCATTGGACACATCTGGGTATATTTCGCGACGGAATTTTTCCGCGTCCGTCGGGTGCGGGTCATATACGGGTTGCCCATCTGATGTCAGATTTTTTATCGGGTATTCTGGTGCCGTCATTAAGAATTCCATAAAATTCCAATTCTTTGTGAATACGTATTTTATCTCGCGATTGTTTTCTATCAATTGGTTGTATTTATAGACACCTTCATATGCACCCTTTAACACCGACCAATAAAATGCTGGCGTGGTATCTCCTATAACATCCTGAATCAATTTTTGACTGGAAAACCGTGCGGTTATCGTATCAACAACCCCGATTTTATCCGTCCCCCCAGCGTATTTCAGCAGGTATGACTTATAATTTTCGCGTTCTATCCCCGCCAATTCACCGAAAATATCTATGTTATTCTGAATAAAATCATGATAATCAGACCATTTTTGTAATTGCGTCGCCCCTGCTAATTTTTCAATCCGTTTATCTTTGGCGCGAAAATATTCGATAATTGCCCCAGATTGTTTTATATCCTTTTTCCAATAATCCAACCGACAAATCAGGTTCAAGAACCGTGGCGCATAAATATACGAATTCTTTATCGTATCATTAAACGTATTAAACACACGCTGTAATGTATAGCCATCGCGTGCCACAAACATCAGGTGGTCAATCCCCTGATTTTGTGCCGTCTGTTCAATCCATCGTGTATAGCCATAAATTACCGGGCCACCATATTCATACCCCAATTTTTCCCAGTAATTTTTGGCAACTGCCATACCCATACGTTCGGCCTGGTCACGCATCGCCATAATCGCCACCAGAATACTTGCCCCCAGGTTATCGTCCTGTTTGCGATAAAATTTGGACATGCGAACATTATTTTTCAGCAAGGTTTTCACCAGGTGTGGATACAAATACGCCCGCAATCCATGTTCGCGTGGCCTTTTATAGTCGGATTTTTTGCTGTCACCAATATGCAATATTTTTTTCGGTGCCACCCCCATATCATTAATTATCGTATCAAACAGTGTCCCACGCGCCTTGGTCTGGTTAATGTCGCCTGACACATACAACCTATCATAACCGCCAAACCCATTTTTGTTTAATACATCTGCGATAAATTCGGTTGGCAGATACATATCAGATGCCACAACGATTTTTTTGCCATTTTCACGCGCGAAATCCCAAATCGCTTTCATTTCTGGATTTGGGCGCAATACCATACGTTCCCAATCCAATTCCACCTGTTTCAGGTGTTGAAAACACGGATCGATTTCATCGTATATTTCATCAAATGTAATATCCTGTTTGGTCGAATTTTTCTGGCGTGCATTTTGTTCCGCGCCAACACGGCATGTCATAAAGAATGGTGCGTTATAGTGACGTTCAATATGTAAAAACAAATCAATTGGTCGCACATACGGTCGGAACAACAGCGTGTCAAATATATCAAACGACACGACATCAACATTTTTTATCAACTTTTGTATTTTTTTATTCATTATAAACACTCTCTATGTTCAGGCAATTCGACCAATTTTTATAAATTCAAACAGATATATTTTTTTGTCCTGCACTTTTAATAATGGTATTTTTTCAAACAAATAATATTTTGTCTTGGTGATTCCGTATTGTTTTTTTCGAATGATTGGCAGGAATCCGAATAAATACACGTGTTTGTTGGTTTCGCCCGCCAAACTAATCAGATGTTCTTTTATCTTATTATCATCTGTAATATAGTCTATAATATTTGCCTTAACGCGTTCCGCGTTATCGCGTTGGGTTTTCTGTGATAAAACAGACACGTTTGTATTATGCCAACGATATTTTAGTAATTTTTCCGGCAGATTATGTATAGGTGCAACCTTGATAATCTGCGACCAAAGTTCATAGTCTTCGGCATGGCGAAAATCAGGATTATATCGTATATTATTATCCCGTAATACAGACGCACGGATGGTTGTCGCCGGGTGCGACAACGGGGTTCCCAAAATCAGCATATCCAGAATTTTCGCGTTTTGCGGATACTTACGCAGGGTTGTAATAACATTTGTTCCAAATTTTTCATGCCATCCACCAACTGCGCCAACGTGCGGATTTGCATCCAGGTATGCGACCTGTTTTTCTAATCTATCATTTATTGCAATGTCATCACTGTCCATGCGTGCGATATATTCGCCACGACACAAATCCAGTCCCTGGTTCAAGACGGCGATTAATCCCTGATTTTTATTGTTGTTAATAAATTTTATGCGTTTGTCCGCCCGGGCATAGCCATTGACAATTTCTGCGGTTTTATCCGTACTGCCATCATTAATGATTATAAATTCAAAATCAGAAAATGTTTGGTTTAAAATGCTTTCAATCGCCTCGGCAATATATTTTTCAGAATTATACGCGGGCATTAAAACCGAAACTTTTGGCATGGGCGTCCTTTACGTTAAAAAACAGGGGGTGGACGTTCAAGCAATCAGAAAACCGTGTTAAACTGTTTTTCTAACTTTGTGCGCTTTCAATATATGGCACACGCATCCACCCCACATGGGAATGAGATCCGGTTGCCCCAAATACGTAAAAACCGCCATAATAACTGGCGGCCGGGAAGTTAGAAACCTCATAGTATTCAGATGAGCCCGTGGGTCTTTGGGCGTGCGCCCTGTTATATAACCCGCGGCTTCCCGACCCGCGTCGGGAAACGATGCGTATGCATCGCTGTTTTAACGATGCACAACGCACCGGAATACTATAAGGGGGAGTTTCTAAGTCCCCGGATTTCCATGCAATGGGAAAACCGCATCAATTATAGGAATAAAAGCAAATCTTGTCAAGCCACAGATGACATAAAAAATCCCCCGCAAACGCAGGGAATTTTTTAGGCTATACCACATTTGTATTAGTGCGAAACCTTCGCTTCGGTCATAACGACATGCTTGCGCAATTTTTTGTCGTATTTACGGAACTTCATTTTGCCCGCTGTATTTTCGGACCTCGTATTTTTTGTTGTAATATAGAATACGCCAGTTTCGTTGTTTCTTAACTGTACAACTTCTTTGCTGCCTTTTTTAGATGCCATTTTATTCGCCTTTTATTTATTCTGCGCAGTATATTAAGTTATTTTGTTCGCCAAATCAAGTGTTTTTTATATTAAATCATATTTGGTGCGGGTAAGGAGACTCGAACTCCTATGGGTTGCCCCACTGGAACCTAAATCCAGCGCGTCTACCAATTTCGCCATACCCGCTGTTTAATATACCGGATAATCACGTGGGAACGACGGGTCAGGACGCCGCAGGTCAGATTTCACCCCGCACCCCGCAACCACTAATGTTGCCACAATAATAAAACCCAGAATTATTTTTTTCATGCCAACTATTATAATCGCGGCATAATTCTGTGTCAAATTTTTATATAATATTATAATTCACACCACAGTGGGGATAATAGCCACACAGAAATTGTCGCGCCACCGCAGTCGTCGCCCGGTTGACTTTGTCGGTTTCTTTCGTGGTATGATGCGTTTTCCTGTTATCCGTGAAATGTATCGTGGCCGCTAGTGCGAATTTTGAATACAGTCCGATATACAAAGAAATCCCCACATGTTATATTGATTACATGTCGGATAATGTTCAGTATTTTATATCAGAAACCCATGACAGATTTGATGCTGTGATAAACGGGCACAAGGTTGGTGAAATAACATTTGTGCGCATCGGTGCAGACAAATTAATAATTGACTATACCGGTGTTGTGCCCGATTATCGCAATCGGCATATCGGATTGACACTGGTTCGTAATGTTGCGAACATGGCGCGCGCCCAGCATCGCCATGTAATAACGCTGTGTCCATTTGCACGTGCGATGTTTAATCGGTTTTCTGAATTTGATGATATACGATTAATGAACGCGCATTAAAAAAGTCATTGCATATTTATTCATTTTTTTACTAAGATTTTGCACATATGTACATGGGGGATTTAATGCGTAAATTATCACGTACCACATTGGTATTTTTAATCTTTTTAAATGGCTATGTCAGTTTGTCCTTGGAATTGGCTGTCCTGCGCCAGTTGTCGTTCTATGTCGGTTCCAGCGCTGTCATCACCAGTATTATTATGGCAATATTTTTGGGCTTTATGTCATTGGGGTACTTTATTGGTGAATCCCAGAAAATAAATGATGCGAAAATTCGTCGCATTTTGAATTTCAGTTTTTTGGTTATTGCAACCCTGTCCGTTTGCGCGGCCAGTTTCCCACTTATTACCCAGTATTTCGCATGGATGTACGCGGGCGGTATCCAATCGGGTGCAATCCAGACATTTATATATTCGCTGATATTTCTGTCGGCCGGTCCATTTTTATTTGGATTTAACACAACATTATTGTCGCGCCAACTGCATGCATACAATAAAAATTGCACCGGCAACATTATGGCGTGGGATACAATTGGATCGGTTTTTGGGTCTATTGCAACAACGTTGTTGTTGATGCCATTTATGGGGGTAAATTATACAGTCGTTTTAATAACTGTTTTATCTGCCCTGGGGGCACTGATATTGTGTCGGCGTTGGTGGGTATGGGTTGTGTGTGCGATTGTGTTGACGGCGTCTTGTTATATCAACAGTAACACGTACCAGCGCGACCATTATGGCATAATTGTAAATAATGCAAATTCCACAATATCTGTATCTGAATTGCCGGACGGTCGTGTGCTGAATATGAATGGCCTGCCGATGTCTGTATATTTCACCAATGGCAATATGGCAGATTATATAAATTACCTGAATGCGCACTATATCTATAATATGCCCACGGACAAAACATATAAAATCCTGGTTCTGGGGGCAGGGGGCTTTACCCTGGGGCTAAAAGACGCGCGCAATGATTACACATTTATTGATATCGAGCATACATTAAAAGATGTTTCCGAACAGCATTTTTTGCGTAAAAAACTGACCCCAAACAAAAAATTCATCGTCGCCGACGCCAGTCAGTATTTAAAGAACACCACCAACCAGTATGATTTTATATTGCTGGACGTGTATTCTAATTCGTACCAGGTTCCCGAATCCTTAATCACGGCGGAATTTATGGCACGTCTTAAATCGCGTATTGCGCCCGGTGGCGTTGTTGCGATGAATATGATTGTTTCCCCTGAATTCAGCGATAAATATTCACGCGTGTTTGATAATACATTCCGTTCTGTGTTTTCATATAACACATCGCGCCATATAATTGGGTACTATAACCCATGGACGGCGACGGATGGTCCGGCAAATGTTTTGTACATATATCACAACATTGAAAACGACGGACGTATATATACGATAAACAAGACGCCCGTTATTTATGACAGATAAAAACCGGGATTTTTCCCGGTTTTTTATGCAGCGTTCTGTTTGTATTGGCCCAGTTGCCACATTTGAATTCTTTTTTGAAATTCAATCTGCATCTGGACGCGCTGTTCCGCACTAATTTTCATGCGTTTTTCCGCCTTGGCAAATTCTTCTGCCTTGGTTTCTGTTTTAACAACATTTTGTTGTTTTGCCTTGTTCTGGATGGCCGGCAACGCGCCCGATGGTTTTACAGACTGCGCCACCGATTTTGGTGCATGCTGAACAACTGTCTGTGTGGTCGGCTTTTGTTTTTCAATTTGTTGTTCGGCGGGTTTCGCCATCGGCACTTCGACCGGTTTATCTACAATCGCGGCATTTGGCCGTTTAACAGTATCGCGCACCATCGCAAACGCCCCCGATTGCGCAGTGGGCTGGGCAACCGATTTTGTTGCCTGGGCTACCGCTGGTCTTTCTTGTGCCACTGCCTGTGCCACGGCTTGTTCCATTGGCTGCATTGGCATTGCGTTTGCCTGGGCCATCATATCCGCCTGTTGCGGTGTGTTTTGTTGCGCCATTGCGCCCACCTGTGGTTGTGGTTGGGCCGCATGATATTGCGCCTGTGCTTGTTTTTGTTGCCCGACCAATTTTTCACCACGTTCGTTATATCGTGCCAGTATCAGGTTAATTTTATCCATCGCTTCGCGAATCATACGTTCGCCATGCGCACGTAGTTTTTGGATTTCTTGGTCGTTTGGATTAATTGTATTGTCGCGCCCATCGTGTGTCATGATAACACGGGACCAGTATTTTTTATGTGCCTCGTACACATTTTTCAGATATTTTGCCGCCGGATTTTTATCATTTTTTGTATCTGTGAATGCCGCACATTGCGCCAACGCGGTCTGCCATGCGCGCCCCAGCGAATATTTATTTGTCCAATTTCGCCATGCGAATCCTGAAAACATTTGTAAATACGCCGCCGCTAATTCCTTGCGGTCAACCGGTGACACAATTTTTGCCACATTGGCATCCAGGTTAATGATAAATTTTTCTTGGGCCACTGCCACATTTTGTTGTACATCCATAACGAACTCCTTTGGTTGGAATTCTGCGGTTAATTCCCACAGCAATTTTATATAGGTCGCCCGTCATAACTTTTCAAGTCCCCCATGTCAAGAAAATTTATTTTTTGACATCTGTCCTAATCTGGTGCAACAATATAAAGGTTCATATCACAAAAACATGCTGTTGCCAATAATGGGCGGTGTGGATATGAACCCACATCTTGCCAATAATGGGGGTGTGGCATTTCATCGAGAACTAAGGAGTTAAACAGATGAAAAAAACCATCAGTGCAGCAGTTGCATTGTCGATATTCGCGGCACCTGCGATTGCGGCCAACCTGGAAAACCCACTGTATATGCCAAAGCAGGGCAGTGTGTATTCCAAAACATCTGCGGGTGTTATGTACAAAATCGCGGATGATTCAGACGCACATCAGTTAAAGAACCATGATGGCGCAACAGAATTTCCAATCTGGCGTGTTCACGAAGAATTGGGATACGGTATCTTGGATAACTTAGAAGCCTACGCAAAATTCGGTTATACCCACGACGGCGACATTGATCGCAAGGGTATGCACCTGGGGCGCGCTGGTTTGAAATACCGTGCCATTAACACGGACGATGGTTGGGTGTGGGATTTGTATGCCGACGCACAGTTGGGCGGAATCGTCGAAATGTCTGGTTCATATGCGGCAAATGGTTTCACATACGATAACTATTCAACTGGCCGCTGGGGATTCCACGTTGGAACCCAGGTTGGCAAGACATGGTCTAAATTCAGCACCGCTGCATTCGTAGAAGTCCTGCGCACATTCGGTAACGACAACAACAGTATTGAACTGATTGCTATTGACACAGAAAGCCCATTGGGTATCCTAGGGCGCACTCAGTTGACTGCCCTGGGGTTCCCAGATGAAATCTCGGTTGACCTGAAATCTACAACCGAACTAAATGCCGGGTTAAAGGCTTTCTATCAGTTGGATGATCGCTGGTCATTCGGTGGTGGATTCACATTCAAACACCACGCTGATAATGGCGTAGAAGGTTTAGCGACAACGCTAAACGCGCCATCCATTACTGTAATTCCAGGTGGGACTGTCCCTGCAACAATGGTTCAGCAAGGTTTGGTTGACGGTTTGTTGGCTGAGGTTTCCGATATGGAAGACGGGTTTGATGAATATATCATCAGCCTGACTGCGGCATATCAGATGACTGATACCATGCAGGTTGCCGTATATGGCGAATATACATTTGACGAATCCCACGTAAATTCACAGAATGGCACAGATGTCAAGGCTGAATTGGGTGTTCGCCTGAATGTTCAGTTCTAATTAATTGGAACTTAAAAACAAAAAAATAAAACTAACATATATTGGACAAAATCCCGCCACCCGGCGGGATTTTTTTGTTCCCGCCTGTGGTGGGCTGGCACACAGTTCCGGGGAGGGTATAAATGTTTATTTAAGCGTAAGTGGTTAGTGGTGGCACTATAATGTGCGGCAAATGCCGCACACATTCACTAAACACTTGCCACTAACACTAACCACTAAAAATCCCGCGGTTGCGGGATTTTTATCTTATCTTTTGGTGCATCAATACACGGTCACTGGGGCGTGTTTTATTCCAAACCTTAACCAGGTCATCATAGTTGTTTGACCATGCGGCCTTAATTTCCTTGATAATTTTGCTGATTGGTCGGGGGATACCACGTTCGGCCTCGGCCTTCATTGGCGTACAGTCAATAATCTTGAACCGGCACGATGTGTTTTTATACACGACCTTGAAATGTGGTTCTTCGATTTCATTTGGAAATATTTCCAGTTTAAAGTCAATGCGCGGTTTCTCCTTTAACCGCACCATCATACCTATGCCGTACGAACCGCCACCAATCCATCTTTCTTGGCGACGTGGCTCAATATGTGCCGCGACCATCAAATCGTCGGCCATTTCCGCCATTGCCCGTTCAATTTGTTGCGCGTATTCCGCGGACGTCATAAAGTCTTCTAAATCTGCCATTTTGAAACCTTTTTTGTTGACAATATTATAGTTCTGTCTAAACAAAAGTCAAATTATTATCCCCCCAGGGGGGTGTTTTTTATCTTGCATCCGATTCACTTTTGTAAATTTGAATCTGGGGTGCGTTCCCGGCATTACGGGGTTCGAAACAACCACTGGTTGTATTGTTCGATATTGTTTTATGTTTATGTCAAAATAAGTATCATATCTATTTTTTTTTACATACAGGAGAATAAACCAATGAAATATCATCGCGCAATTTGGCAATCAATATGCTATATCGCCCAAATTAATAACACAACATGTTCTGGTCTTGCCAAAATGTGTGATCTGGACGCAACAATTTTTAACCCCAGCAAACGCCAAACGTCCTATGGCCAGCCCCGATGGATAAGTACCGCAACCCTGGCCAAGGTTTTGCACAAAACCAACACCACACCCATCCAATTCGCAGAAATTATGCAAATGTTTCTGGACCAAGAATAAGCCCCCGTGCGGTACGTACCACTACTTGTGCCACCGCCACCCCATCCGTCGTGCAACAAAAACCGCCCATCCGGGCGGTTGTTTTTATGGCATTAAACGGGTCGGTCCACGGAACAGGAATGTGGCCTCGCGCAAACTGGGCAGATCCAGCAATTGTTTTATGAATCTGGCACCGCCCATACCCCAACCACCATGCGGTGGCATACCATATCGGAAGCATTCCAGATACCACTGCAGCCCCTCTTGGTGTAATCCTTTTTCGCGCAGTTGTTCGCACAGTTTTTCATACGACTCTTCGCGTTGGGCGCAGGTCACAATTTCAACCCCACGATACAGCAAGTCAGCCGACACAGATATCGCTTGCCCATGTTCGCCAATGCCTTTTTTGTGATAGAACGGGCGGCATTCCCATGGCCATTCAGTGATATACACAAAATCTGAACCATAATGTTCACGCACATATTCGCCCAGTGCCTTTTCTTCGGCGGTGGTTATGTCTGGCTCGGTGGATGCGCAACCCATTTCACGCAGGATTTCCTTGGCGCGTGCCATGGTGATGCGTGGTATTGGTTTCTTTAACTGAAACTCTGATATACCAAAGTATTTTTCAATCTCTTTGCCACATGTCTTTTTGATGGATGTCAGCATATAGCGCACCGCCTGTTCCAACTCTTGCATCACTTCTTCAAAGCTTTCGATATATGCCATTTCACCGTCAAACGATGTAAATTCGGTTGAATGCCGTGTGGTAAAGGAATGATCTGCACGGAATGCAGGCGCAACCTCAAACACGCGTTCCAGGCCCGCCGCGATTGCCATCTGTTTGAACAATTGTGGCGATTGCGCCAGGTATGCCGTTTGGCCAAAGTATTCCAGTTTGAATAATTCCGCCCGCGATTCAGACGGTGTAGCCATGATTTTTGGGGTCTGGATTTCAATAAATCCACGTTTTTCCAAATATTCATGGTATCCGGCCGTCATCGCCGACAGCGCACGCATTATCGTTGCGCTACGTGGGGCTCTCAGGGACAGAAAACGCCAATCCTGCGCCTTTTCGGGCGTGACTTCAACACTGCCCTTTGGGGTGACGGGAATTGGGGTCGCCTCAGCCAATGATATTATTTCCAATTCTGAAACGTGGATTTCAAATCCTGATTCCGTGCTGGGGGTTTTAATAACCGTACCTGTCACAGATATAACAGATTCTGTTGTTATTTGTTTTGCCAATTCAAAGGCCGCGGCGCCGCGTTCAACAACACATTGAACCGTGCCGGTGATTTCACGCAGGACAATAAACGCAACGCTTGATTGCGCACGTATTGTTTGTGCGTGACCTTTGACTGTTATTGTTTCGCCAATTTTTTGTGGAATTTCGGCGATATGCGTTCTTATTTTAGACATCTTTAACCTCCTTTTGTGTTCGTTGTTTCATGTTTTAATAAGAACACAAGGACGTTAAACGCATATGCCGGTAATCTGAAAATATGCGTGACAACGTGGTGCCACCTTGTTTCGCAACACTGTCGCCAGGGTTGCCTTTTTAACTCTCGCTGGGTTCGCCATACCATTAAAGAGTCCACTGCTGTAACGGGCAGTCCCGGGAAGTTCTAGTAAGCGCAAGGAAACTTGCCGCCGTTCTTCTTCCGCCTCGCCATTGTTAGAGGGTCATCGGCTTTTCGCATTCTATTATAGGGCAAACATTTTCTTTTTTCAAGTTTTTTGTCAATTTTTTATAATTCAAATAGATGCCCGCCGCTGAAATCATATTTTTCAGGTGTTTTTTAGGGAACATTTTTAGCGTGGCACGGTCGTTTGAAAATCATACATTTGTATACACTCTGGGACAAAAGTCGCAGGTTTCTGCGGTTTTGCAGAACGCGCGACACACGACAAAATTCTTCTAAAAGGTCTTGACTTCTGGGTTTTTTTAGTATATTATATGCAACGCTATTCGGGCATAGTTCAGTCGGTAGAACAACGGACTGTTAATCCGTATGTCACTGGTTCGAGTCCAGTTGCCCGAGCCAAGTTAGATATGCGTTCGATTTCAGCAATGAG
>SAMEA3663077__coassemble_407_pt1 | contig 16320 bp, 18 predicted proteins | sample SAMEA3663077__metabat2_low_PE_009 | metagenome-assembled genome bin SAMEA3663077 (sample SAMEA3663077) | pig gut metagenome | biome: pig gut; feature: pig-associated habitat; material: faeces | place: France | collected 2012 | reverse complement strand
ATAATTTTTCCTAAATCCACCCCCGCAATTGAACGCCCCGAACCATTTATCATCCCGTCTGATTTAGTCGCCACACACGACGGCAGATTATATTTATCTTTCAGTCGTCCTGCGATAATCCCCATCACGCCACCGTGCCAATTTTCACCACAGACAAACAAACTGCAACGTCCGGCCTTACAGCAATCTTCGGCCATTTCACACGCCCGCAGCATAATTGCATTTTGGATATCAATACGTTCCTGATTCATCACATGCAATTTATTTGCCAAATCATTTGCAATCAAGGGATTATCCGTTAACAGCAATTCCAACGCCGGCGCGGCCGAATCCAATCGTCCCGCCGCATTCAATCGCGGCCCAATTGCAAAGCCTGCTGCATACACTGACGGCTGTTTTATTCCGGCAATATCCATCAACACCCGCAGCCCCAGGTTTTGACGCAACCCCAATACTTTCAGCCCCGTCGCAACAAATGCACGATTCAATCCCACCAATGGCATAGTATCGCAAATTGTCCCCAATGCGACTAAATCCATAAAATTCATCAGTTCTGAATTATCCAGTCCCAATCCACGGCTTTTTAATTCACGATTTGTTGCAACCAATGTCAAAAACGCAACACCAACCCCGGCCAAATACGTCAACCCCGATGCATCATCCGCGCGTTTAGGATTCACCACCGCATCTGCGTCGGGCAAGATACTATCCGGCGAATGATGATCCGTCACAACAACCCGTAATCCACAATCCCGTGCATGTGCAACCTCGCTAATACCGCTTATTCCACAATCGACAGTAATCAGTAATTTCACGCCATTTGCGACAATTTCGTCAATTGCTTCGTTATTCAAGCCATAACCTTCACCCTCACGCGTGGGCAAATGCCATATAACATCTGCATGTATTGCACGTAAATACTTTACCAACACAGCCGTTGACGTAATCCCATCAACATCATAATCACCATATATTGCGATTTTATCGCCATTCTGCACGGCATCTGCGATTATACGGGCGGCATTATCCATATCCATCAACACCGATGGATTTGGCATATATTCTTTGATTGATGGATTCAGAAATTTCTTTACATCTGCATCTGCCAGAACCCCACGGCCGGCCAAAATTTTTTTGACCAAATCATCCGAGTTCACATTATCAATACAATCCGCCAACACCCATGCCTTGCCCAGCATGGACTTCTCTACTATTCTACTACTCAACGCACTTCTCTTTTTTTATTATCAAGTGCATTATAATTCAATTTTATTCAAATAGCAACGGCAGTATCCCATCTAAAATTTTTCCTGTTGTCGGCACAGCATTCCATGCAGCCGTCCGCCACCCCCACGATTCTTTAGTTCCCTGGGGTTCATCCAACACAACCAATATCGTATACTGTGGTGCATAGACAGGGAATATTCCTGCAAACGCGGTCACATTACGTTTATGATCAACCTTGCCATTGGTGTATTTAACGGCGGTTGCAGTCTTACCACCGATTTGAATACCCGCAACACGTGCCTGTTTACCACTGGTTTCTTCGGCCACACGCAACATAATCGGTCGCAGTTTTGCAGATATTTCATCACTCAGCACGCGTTCCCCACGCACCACGCCGACATTACGTTTTTGCAACGTTGGATAAATATATATCCCCCCATTTGTCACCGCATTCACCGCCAACATCAAATGCATTGGCGTCACTGACACACCATGTCCATATGAACGTGTCGCGCGTTCAACCGGCCCCCACTTATTAGGCAACAACGGTTTTTCCGTACGTCCAAATTCTAAATCCAACGCTTCATCAAAATGTAATCTTTCAAAGAATTCTTTTTGTGCACCATCCGGCAAATCCAGCGCAATTTGTGCACTGCCTACATTACATGAATGAACCATAATTTCTTCAATTGTCAGATATGGACGCGGTGGCTTAAAACTGCGAAGATCGGTAATTTTTGCAGCCGTCCGCCCAAACTTGTCCGGTATTATAAACGGCTCTTTGACATAGTACTCTTTGTTTATGCCATTTTCCAACGCCAATGCCGTATTGAATATTTTAAAAATAGATCCCAATTCAAACACACTACGCATTGGCTTAAACAATCGATTTGCAACTGGATCTGCCGACAGATTTTCTGGATCAAAATCCGGCAAAGACACCATAGCGATAATTTCACCAGTTCGCGAATTCATCAGCATCCCCATCGCAGCCTTGGTCTGATATTTTTGCATTGCAAACGATAACTGGTCATAAAACACAGACTGAACACGTGAATCAACCGACAATTGCAATGGATCTTTATTTTCAGTCAGATAATCTTCATAAATACGTTCTGCACCTTCCAGGCCACGTCCTTCGGCCCCGACAAAACCGACCACATGTGAAAACAATCTGCGTTTTGGATATTTACGCGTTTGAATTTTTTCAATTTCCAGCCCCTCTAGCCGCGCGTTTTGAATAATTTCACGCTGTGCGTCACTGGCATATTTTTTCAGTCTGATAAATCGTCTGTCTGAATTAACCAGCGCAATCGCATCCGCCAACGAATATTCATATGGCAATGCCTGGTGTATCGTCTGGGCAACCGCATCCCGATCTTGTTCCCGAACGGCACGGTTACGCAGTATAATATGTCCCGACGCAACATTCTTGGCCAATATATCACCATTTCTGTCCACAATGTCCGCGCGTTGCACATTCCATTCACCATCTGCCCCGGCCAGACGCGCCCTATCTGTTCCCTGAATACCCAATTGTAATGTTCGTCCAATAAAAATCATAAATGCGATTAAAAATACTGTATACATAACCCCCAGACGTTTACGGCCAACAACCTCGCCGCGCGCGCCTGAAAAACCATGCTTAAAAATATCCTTGCCGACTTCGAACATTTATAATTCTTCTTTGAACCCAATTTCATTAACTGCAATTGATTTATTAAAACTGACCAATTCCGATTTTGGCGCCATACTTACCACCAAATTACGCAAAATTTCCGGACGTACATATGCTGCAAAGTTAGCCTCAGCCACGGCGATTTGTTGTTGGGTTGCAACGATTTCCCGTCTGACGCGGTTTAACTGCCGATTTTGTGTACGGAACGCAACCTGTAATATTACCGTCATCAACAGCACCACACCAACCGACCAGACACCAATCTGAAACATTTTTTCATCGTTCTGCATAATCCCCCCACACACAAACACGCTTTATCGGCATTTTATCACAAATTCTGAAAAAAACGAATCATAGAATTAACACCGTTTAACCGCCCCGCCCCCAGGTTTAAATTCAACGATGCAAACTCCCCCGCTAAATCCATTTTTTTTATTTCATCCGCCCCGCGCCCATCAACCATCGCAATCAGTATTGCGACAATTCCACGCACAATTGCCGAATCGGCCACACCATAAAAGTGATTACCCAACCGACAAATTTGAACAAACGACGCACAGCCTAAAATCTCAGTACAAATTGCCCCATCCGGCACTGGGGACAGATTTTTTCCAAAATCCATCACCATTTCTAAACGAATCGCCGGATCATCGGCCATCATCAACATACTTTTCATATCTGCATACATCATGACCTACCACCCCTCGTTTGTTAAATCCAGTTCCACACGCGCCGCATCCGACATACGTGACAAATCCCATGGCGGGTCCCACACCAAATCCACACGCACTGGCACATCACCCGCGACCGATTGGACGGCGGCACGCACCTGTTCCAGCAATTCTTCCATCATCGGACACGTAGGACTGGTAAACGTCATTTTAATAACAACCAAATCTGGTTTAATATCAATATCATAAACCAGACCCATATCCCAAATATTCACCGGGATTTCTGGGTCAAAGATTGTTTTTAACGTGGCAATAATATCTTCTTTTGTAAATGTCATTTTATAATGTCTTTTATTACCTGAACCGCATACTTTACATCATCGGTTGTATTATATGCCCCGACCGACAAACGAACCGACCCCGGAACACCCAACCGATTATGTATCCATGTCGCACACATATTTCCAGCACGCACACAAATATTACGCGCACCCATCATTACCCCCACATCCAATATATGCATTCCATCAACAACAAATGTCAGCATCGACGCATCACGGGGCGATAAAATTTTAATCTGTGGATTGGCACACAATTCATCATACATATATTTTATCAAATCCAAATTCGGACGATTCTTTTCAATTTCATCAATCGCCGCGCCCAGGCCTGAAATCTGGGTCAACGGCAAAGTACCCGCCTCGAACTTTTCAGGTCCAGCCACCAAAACATCATCCCCAATGATTCTGTTGACCATTCCACCACCAAAGTTTACCGGATTAAATCGGTCTGGATTTTTAATATACATAACCCCCAGTCCCGTATCCGCACCAATTTTATGTGCAGACCACACAACAAAATCCGCCCCCCAATCCATAACATCAATTTTTTCATGCACAACATATTGCGCCGCATCCACAACAACAATAACACGCGGATTTTTTTCACGCGCCATACGCACGATTTCTGGGATTTTTTGCGCTACACCTAAAACATTAGACATCGCCGTCAACACAACAACATCCGCACACGGAACACTATTTATATCAATATTAAAATCCGCATCCAATGGCATAACAATCGTTTTTGCCGCCGATTCTTCAAATGGCAAACGCGCACTGTGGTGATCCAGGTCAGATACCGCCACAACCATATCCGATGTTAAATTCAGCATACGCGCAATCATGTTCATCGCACCCGTCGTCCCGGATGTAAAGACAATCTGATTTTCATTTCCCCCCATAAATTGCGCCACACGTCGCCGCGCATTCAAAACCATATCATCAACATATGCCGCCCGCGCACAAATACCACGCCCGGCATTCGCATAATTATTGCGTAAAAAATCAACCTGAGCCCCAATTACAGACCCTGACTTTTGATATGTTGCGGCCGCATCTAAGTATATGATTTTATTCATTTATGATTTCCCTTGCATTTTGGACAGATTATAATACACTTCTGCCAAATATCAATAACAGAAAGGAGAAAAACATGGCAATCACACACGCGAACGACACAACAATTGATACAATTATTGGTGATGGTATCACATTGGTCGATTTCTGGGCATCCTGGTGCGGTCCATGCCGTATGTTTGGTCCAATTTTCGAATCCGCTTCTGACCAGGCAACCGATGTAAAATTCGTCAAATTTGAAATTGATGAAACGAATCGACGTACCCCGGCCAAATATGGCATCCGCAGCATCCCATCAGTCTTGGCATTTAAAAATGGCGAATTGGTTGAAGCGCGCACTGGCCTGATGGACGAAGAAACTGTCCTAAACTGGATACAAGAATTAAAGGGTTAATACCATGGCAAAAACAGAAGAATACAAGACACTTGAACTGCCCAGCAATTACAAGCCGAAAAAGTCAGAACCATATATGTGCCCAACACAATTGGCATACTTTTATCGCATATTAAACGCCCAGCGCGAAGAATTACAAAGTAACAGTGATTCTGTATTAAATGCGATTCGCCTGGCGGACAAGACCGAAGCTGTCGGCGTCGGCGACGAATCGGATAACGCAACATACAACCAAGACATCACAATGGACCTGCGTATATCTGATCGAAACAATAAATTATTACAAAAGGTTAACGCCGCCCTGGATCGTATTGCAAATGGCACATATGGATACAGTGTTGTATCTGGTGAAGAAATCGGGATTGGGCGCATGATGGCGCGTCCACTGGCCACCATGACGGTCGAAGAACAAGAAGAATACGAATCCCGCAAGGATTAAATAAAAAAAATCCGGCATCCGCCGGATTTTTTATTCACTGTAATAACAGTCCCACGCATACGTTCCCGAACCCGTGGTATCGTTAAAACTGTTACCGGACGGTATGTAACAACTTGTAATACCAACTGTATTATTATCAACTTCGGCACTTTGAATATAAATGAAACCACAAATCAACGCAATTATATATTTGGATTCTATTTACTGGATTGCCACGGTCGTTAACACTCCCTCGCAATGACAAGGTATTTGCTCTTTGCGCATTGCGCTTTGCACATTATAAAAAACTGGCAAATGCCAGTTTTTTATTTGTCTAAAATACACCCAAACAATACGGAGAAAAAGAAACACACTGTCCCACCAATCACGAACAAGTGCCACACCGCATGTGAAAACTTCATCCGTCGCCACAGATAGAATATCACACCAATTGTGTACGCCAATCCCCCCGCCAAAATAAACCACAAACCGCGTTCCGGGATATTACGAATCATTGCCGGCAAAATGAGCAGCAACGTCCACCCCATCGCGACATACAATCCAACCATCCATTTTGGCTGTTGCCGTGGATTACGGATTTTCATATACGATCCAAACAACACAATCGCCCACAGGATTCCAAACACCGTCCATCCAATCAACCCACGCAAATTCACCAACAAAAACGGCGTATATGTACCCGCAATCAACGCATAGATTGCAACGCTGTCCCACACTTCAAAAAAACACTCGTGCTTTTTACCAATTGTTGCGTGACACATTGTTGACCCGAAATACAACGTAATCATTGTCACACCAAAAATCGCGCACGACACAACCGCCCACGCATCGCCTTTAATCCCTGCGAACACCACCAATAATGTCAATGCAGCAATCGCCAAACCGATACCAATCCCGTGGGTTAAAATATTTACGACTTCTTCGGCGTGGGTTGATGGCTTTTCCCAGCGAAACAGCCCCGTCGCCCGCAAAACCTTTAACAATTTTGATGCATGTTCATCTTTTTTTACCGCGCGTACCCGCGCCCGTTTAGACTCTGTCATTTTATCGCCTTTTCGATTCGTTTAATTACGCGTTCTGCGCCCATAACCGACATAATTGAATACAGGTCCGGTGTATTTGTGCGACCCGATAATGCCACACGCAGGTTCATCGCAACATCACCATTTTTTACACCACATTTTTCAGCAACCGCAACAATCTTTGCCCACCAAGTATCCTTGTCATCCGCCGCGTTATACGTTTCCAAAAACGCACGCAACACATCCGAATTAAATTCATATTCGGCACTTGGCACAAACAATTCATCCCAGAAAAACGCAACATTTTCCAACGTCTGTGACCAAGTGATAAAGTCTTTGCGCACACGCTTTGGATTATCACGTTCTATACTTAAAACTGACGTTAAATAACTTTGCTCTTTACACATTGCTCTTTGCGCATTGTTTCCATATTCATTTGCCCATTGGACAACACGCGCAACCAATTCCGGCACAGGCAATGAACCGATAAATTCCTTGGCCCACCATTCCAGTTTATCTGTATTAAATAAAGCACTGCTGGTTGGAATTTTTTTGATACGCAATGGATAATTCCAAATTGTTGTATCAGCCTTTTTATTTTTTTCTTCTTCAAATCCCGAAGCAACAATGTTGTACAGATAGTTCAACACCGCCTCAACCGGCCAACCTGCCGTTAAATAATGCATTGTATTGGCCTCTGGGTCTGTACGTTTAGACAACTTTCGTGAATTTCCCGTTTGTTCATCTAACTTATTAATCGTTGCAACATGAACATATTCTGGATTCTGCCACCCCATCATACGAAACAATTGCAGATGCAAATTTAACGAAGACAACCATTCTTCACCGCGTTGAACCAATGTTGTGCGCATAAAGTGATCATCACACAGATGCGCAAAATGATATGTTGGCAACCCATCATTTGATTTAATCAAAACGATATCTTCTTCATTTTCTGGGAATGCCAAACGCCCCCGCACCTTATCATTATAAAAAATCTTATTATCTTTATTGCCTGTTGAATACAAACGAATCGATGGCACCATACCACTATCTAAACGCGCAATAATTTCTTCCTCGGTCAAATCCCGGTCACGTGCGAATTCACCATAAATTCCCGTTGCCCATCCCGCAGACTTTTGACGCGTACGAATTTCTTCCATTTCATCTGCCGACAAGAAACATGGATACGCCAATCCGCGTTCCAGCAATTCTGCCACAACACTGTGATAAACATCTTTGCGTTCCGATTGATAATACGATCCATATTCACCACCATATGTTGGTCCTTCGTCTGGTTGCAGACCGAACGCATCTGCACATTTCAAGATAACATCAACCGCCCCCTGCACTTCACGCTTTGTATCCGTATCTTCAATACGCAACATAAAAACACCATCTGATTGCTGGGCTAATTTTTTTGCAATCATCATTTGATACAGTGTTCCTAAATGCATAAACCCCGTTGGACTGGGGGCAACACGCGTCACCATTGCGCCATCTGGCAGATTACGTGGCGGGAACATTGCTTCTAATTCATCCAATGTATATTTTGGCGCACCGCCCAAGACACGTGCAATTAAATCTTTTGATAAACCCGTTCTCATCTATATATTCCTTGTGTTTTTAACAACTCAATTCTATACTAAAAACATGGAAAAACAAGAAATAAGAACATTTGGTCGCCGTCACGGCAAAAAATTATCCACCCGTCAACAAACACTGATTGACAACCTGTTACCAACCCTAAAACCAACAACCGGCGATATTTTGGAAATTGGCTTTGGCGCGGGCGAACATGTGCGTGACCTGGCCCGTACGAATCCAGATAAAATTATTATTGGTGCCGAACCATTTATGAACGGGGTGGCGTCCCTGCTGTCCGCAATTACCGACGAAAAAACGAATCGGGTAATGGACGAATACAAAAACATTCGCATCTGGGCGGATGATGTACGTGATTTTCTGCGCCAAACCGATTCGAAATTTGAACAAATTTGGGTTTTGCACCCCGACCCCTGGCCCAAGGCACGACATGAAAAACGTCGCCTGCTATCGTCGGATTTTTTAAATCTGTTGTCAAAATATCTGACCGACAATGGCGAAATTATTATCGGCACAGACCATTGGGAATATTTTGATTGGATTTTGGAACAAATAAAAAACACACGCCTGACGGCAAACATCCCAGACATGGAAATTATTCAAACGCGTTATCAACATAAAAACAAGGCCGGCACACTCGCCCCAAAATATCTAATTCTTAAAAACTAACCCAAAAGCGCAGTCCATCCATCAGCCCGGGACGCACCTGTTGAACCAACCGTATTGCCTGCTCTATACGCATGAAATTCGGGCCAAATGCGAAATGCAAATTAAATTTATTTTCCGCCCCCCATGCATTTAACATCCCGTACAACCGTCCAACAAAATCAGATTTATTCCCTGTATCATGCGCAAACGCAAATATCACAGACGACGCATTTATTTTACGCATATTTGCAAAAACATTGCCCCAGTCGAACGGTCCAATTTCACTAATATCCAATCCAATTGATAAATCCTTGTTAAAGAACAAATCGTCCCGAACAAAATGCATTTGTTCAACCAAGTCACCCAATCCACCCACATTCAAAAAAATCTGGGCACCATTTGCACCATGACGCAGACACGCATTAATCCGTACTGTAACATCTGAAATCTGTTCTTCTGTGATTTTATTATTTTCCATATAGAACCGGGTCATAATCTTTACAGACGTTTTTTCCAGCCACGGCCAAACAGTCTGAATCATATCTGGTGCAACTGAAACCTCTGACAAATTATGAGAATTTGCAAAATGCACAGCATCGGCCAAATCTGTGGCATCCATATCTGTCCCACACCACAGTGCCATATTTTTACCAACTAAATCAAAAACAGCATTTTTATCAATCATAATACTTTTTACTTTATCACAAATATGATACAATTAAAAATGTTATGAAGGACAGACTGGACAACTTTTTACTTGCAATTCTGTGGTTGTTGGCATCAACCCTGGGTGCATGCTTTTGGTTCAATATCCGATTCGGATTTAATATATTTTCATCCAAACATTGGCATCACCTTGCCTATATGCAGGCCGTCCAAAACCCGGTCAATCCAACGTTTTACATATCAACTGTTATTACAGTATTTGTTATAATATTTGGTCTGTATCTAATTATTCGTCCACGTTTCAGACGATTTAAAATGCCAATACGTCAAACAACAATACCATCGCCACAACAACCCGCACAACCAATCCCCGCGAACGTTCCAGCCCCCAGTGTCACACCCGCACCCGCGCAACCGCAAAACGCATCAACAATTCCAGAACAAATGTTAACACGTCCACCACGACTAAATATTGCGGTCACACCACAATTGTTCAGTGCCCCCCCACCGCAACAGGTTGCCACACCACAAAACGACTGGTCCGAAATACGCGACATATTTGAATCCGCTGGATATACATTCAAGGGCACACCCCGCATTGGCACAATAACATCTGCACAGGCGAGGTTTTATGGCTTGGCGCCATCGGTATACCAACATCTGCCCTGGGCGCAGCCATCGATACACTTAACCAAATATTTTCAGACACTCTGGATAACATAATAATAAATATAAACGGCTTTGTTATCGATGCACCTGACGCAGCCGCCCCAACCACCCCGGGCATACTAACATTTGACACACCCGCATCCCTGCGTCAATATATGTCTGAACATACAAACCCACCGCTGGCCGAAGATGACATCGAAAATTTTGATGCATTTTCCGCCTATATATCAACCGTAATTGATTACATTGGGAAAATTTAATGGAACTAAATGCTGGCACTGCCGAAAAATTAATATCAGATATGGGAATGTCAGACTTGCCCCTGACCCAGGTTCATCCGACCCCCACCATTGTTGCGCCCGATTGGTTTTCGCGATATAAAAAATTGTGTCACGAATTTATGGCATCATTAACAGATTCTGCCGAAACATTGGCGTTTATGAATTTGACCCAGGACGAATTTATGAACATAATTATGGGGCGCGACCTGCCCCAGAATATATCTATTCGGTTTCGCATACCGTTGGTATGGGGCGGCAAACTGGAAATTGATAATTTATTTATGTGTTGGACTTTTCCGCATTCCTATAACATGGATCGATTTATTATTGCCCAGTCTGGCGCACAAACAATATGGATGCCAAACCCCACTAAAAAAATTTATCTGCCAGCACATACGGCGGGCGGCGGTGACGGCGGCAACGCAACCGAAGACAGACTGGCCCAGATTGGCGCACAAATTGCGGCCGATCGTGATATGTAACGCAAAACGGTGATAAAAAAAATGACAACTGACGAATTTTTATCATATATAAAATCGCGCGGGGCGCACTTGGCGGATGCCGTATCACCAAATCAAATTGCGCTGACCAACACTGCGCTGCAACAACGTCGTCGTGCCATGTTGCCACAATATATGACCGAACTGTATACCAAAACCGGTGGCATTATCTTGGGCAACGGTTATATATTTGGCCCAAACGAAATCCCCCAGGGTCTGCGTTTTCCCGTCCCAACAATAACCAAAATTAACGAAGACGTATCCAACATTCCCCAAACCATCGGCAAAACTATATTTGGTCGCAACGATTTATTTTGGTTTGCATTTGATGCATTTGGCGTTTGCTATATGTTGGATAATTTAACACTTGCGCCACTGCGCAAATATGACGAACCACACCGCGCACTAATCGATTGTTTAATCGCAGGAAAAATATAAACAATGAAAAAAATATCTGTATCCTTGTCCGGTCATCAAACCAGCATCACCCTGGAACGCGAATTTATCGACGCCCTGCACGCATTGGCAACGCGCGCCGGCAAACCAATTGCACAAATAATAAATGAAATCGATTGCGCACGCGCACCTGACACCAACCTGTCGTCTGCGGTACGCGTATGGGTACTAAATCAAATGATATTACGCATTGGCACAAATTAAAAACCGCCTATACGGCGGTTTTCTTTATCTTTTTGACTTTATCAAACAAACACCAAAAATCGACACAATTAAAATAATAATCATCCATCCATTCAGTCCAATCACACGATACGGTGTAATATGTGCCCCCCATACAAATCCATCCAGCACCCCCGTCGCACCAATCGGCAACGATGATATGATTGCGCCATCCGCCCCAACAAACGCGCTAATGCCCGAATAATTTGCGCGAATAATCGGCAACCCTGATTCAATTGCATACCGCCGCACCATATCCAGATGCTGATATGTACCCGGCGTATTGCCAAACCAGTTGTCATTTGTAATATTCACAATTGCATGCACATGCCCCGCATTCCCACCTGGCAACAAAGAATCCGAAAAAATAATTTCATAGCAAATCGCAGGTGCAAAAATAAAATCCCCAACCGCAAGCAGTTCTGGTCCACGTCCCGGCATCAAATCAACCGGCGCAGGCAAAAATCCAAACGGTCTGTACTCGCCAAACGGCACCAGGTGTGACTTGCTATAAATCTTGTTAATATCACCACTGTCGTTCACAACAACCATAGAATTAGACACCCCATTCCCATCAAACGTATTTGTCCCTATAACAACGGGACGTCCAATCATTTTTACAAAATCAAATGTATCCCCCGGCATTACAACAAATGGATATGTGGTTTCTGGGAACACAACCATATCATATACCCCAGGCTGCGTTACCAAATTCATTAAATTATTCAAATTAATTTCTGCACGCGCCAACGCCTCGGCCCGACTATGCGTTGCCTTTTGTGATTGCACCTGTGCTGGCTGAACGATTCTAATAATTGGCCCAGACGCATCCGCCCCAACATCTGAATATCGCATATTTTGCGCACCAACAAACATTCCACATATGCCCAATAAAAGCATACCAACTAACACCGCCCAACATGCACGACATTTTGTATTTCGCAAAACTTCGACCAACGCCGCAATTACCCCCACAATAACGAACGTTAATCCCAACGCCCCCCACAACGCCATAGAATTTGCCAACATCGGCAATGGCATTGTTATATTTGCAACCGGATTCCACGGGAATCCTGTAAACATCCATTCACGCGCCCATAAAACCAACGCCCACACACACGCAAATAATATCGCGCGTCCCGCGCCCGTCATACGCATACGCGCAATCGCAACGAACGGCCATGAAAATATCAGTGCACCTGCAATCGCCAATCCAACCACACCTGGAATTGTCCAAATTGCAAACTGCTGGGTTAATTCCGGCACAACATAAATCGAATGCAGAACCCACCAAAAATTTGCCACGGCATACACCGCCCCAAATGGCGACACATGCAATAACGAACGCCAAAAGCCACCTATATTTTCATTACGAACCGTCAACCAGTATGCACCCATTATTCCAACAATCGTCCACCACCAATGGTAAAAAGGTGCGAACCCAAAACTGGCAACCCCACCAAACAGTGCGTACAGCGCATATTGCCAAAAACCATTTTCACGAATTTTTAATCGCCGAAAAAACGCAAGCACCCCACCACCTGGGCAGCAATTGGCATCATTACACACAACAACATTTTCATCCGCATATGGATTTTTTATCCCCATTTTTTTCAGCACTTTTATTTCCTTCATCTCCATCAGATTTGCTTCTTCATCTGTCATATGATCGTACCCCAGCAAATGAAACATACCATGCACAACCATATGCGCCACATGATCATGAAACGATATTTTTGCCTCTTTTGCTTCGCGCATTACTGTATCAATGGAAATATAAATATCCCCCAGTAACACATCGTCCCCCAATTCAAACGACAGCACATTTGTCGCCCTGTCTACATTGCGATACGTTTTATTGATTTCATGAATTTCCGCATCATTGGTCAGTATAATCGACACCTCGGCATTTTTATATTTTGCCCCAACCACCATATTGGCGATTTTTTCAAAGTCAATTTTATGATTGTCCCAACGTTTATCATGTGCATCAATATATACTTTCATATTTATTCCACCTTTTATAACAGGAACTTATGCCATATTTCCTTTGAATTCTTGCCCATACAACAGCAAATCTTTCTTTGCGTTTTTCTGGTGAATCTGTTTTATCCCAGAATGAAAGGCCACTTTTTTATTACCACCTTGCTTGATTTTTTCAGACACACGTGTAATATCTTTTTGCACACCACGATTACCATTAGCCAACGCTAATTTATAATTCGCCAATGCTTTTTGTAAATTCTCCAGTTGTTCGTATGCAAATCCCGCGTTATATTGCGCTGCACCATATTGTGATTTATCACCGATACGCCGGACCACCTCGCGCGATTGGGCGATTGCTTCGTTATACATCCCCAGCCTATTATAGGTTGCCGCCAAATCATTGCGCAGTAATGCATTATCCGGATATTTTGCAATCATATCCTGATATTTTTCGGCCGCCCCACGATAATCCCCGGCACGATACGCACCCACCGCATCGGCATATAATTCATCATATCCGATAACATATGTTTTAATCTCGACCTGCTCTGCTTCTTTTTTCCGTTTATCAGACCGCAACACATTATCCCAAACACTTGGCGCACCAATTTCACATTTTCCCATTGCGCACTGTTGCGCAATATCGACCGGCAACCAATCCGACGCTGTTTTCCAGTGTGCCAACGATTCCCCACGCTTATTAACCGGATTTTCCAACCATTGATAAAAACGCGCCAACGTTTCATCATTTGCCACCCGTTCACCATTTTTTTCAATAAACCAGTTTTCACGTTTATCACCAATAATCTGATAAAACTCGTACATTCCGCCAACTGGAATTTTCAAGAAAACTTCGGGCCGAATATTTCCCTTCATTACCTGGGCCTCTAACCATCTGCGCCATTTTAGTCCATTACCACCTTTTAAAAAGTTACCCAAACTATTACCTATTTCATCCTTGGGCGCACCATTCAGCCACGCATCACCAACGGACGTCATATGTTCAACTGGATACCTTGCAAACACATCACGCACCATTTCATTGGTTATTGCATTACCATATTGTTCATGCAGTTTATCCAATTCTGCGAAACGCTCCTCGTATTTCCGATTTCTCTTTTTATTCACAATTGGCGATTCAATCAAATTAGTTCCCATATTATATGTTGCGGATGCCAAAGCCACCAACTCGCTGGCACTGTTAACATCCACACCATCAAATACGACATCATAGCAATACAACCGAAACAGTGTTTCATTTTCCATAATATGCCAACACGCTAACTCATAGGCCGCCTGGGTGGAAATTGGCGGTGTATTTTTATTAACACGTGTTCCATCTTTTAAAACAGTTGAACCAAATCCAATTGTCCATATTCCACGTCCATCCAGATACGGCGTATGCATACCATTTGCATCAACATTAACCCCTTCCTTGGCAATCAGGTCCGCAACCAAATACGGCAATGCCCCCCGCATTTTATCCAGGTATTCTGCATACGTTCCGCGTTTTGCACGTTCGGCCTCGCGTTCAATTTTTACTCTCTCTACCAAATCAGAAATTTCAATCCCCGCCTTAGTTCCACCTACAATTAACATAATCAGCATATAATAAATCACATGCGACGATAAATTCGGATGTCGCTTCATAAATTCCTGTAATTTTTTATTTTCGCCCTTTTTATTTTTTCCAACACGCATATAGCTCAGTTTTTTTTCACCCGCGCGCAACGCATGATTATCCAACGTAATATATTTGGTTGCCCAGAATAAAAATTGCGCCAACCCAGTCATGGTCATCCCTGCCCCTTTTGCAGCCTTGCCATACCATTTATCGGATTGCATACGCTTGATTTCCTGGGTTGCGCGCCCAAACGCCCTGTGTGGAAAATTAACAATATTACGGAATTTTTCTGACATTTTATTTTTTCCCCAGTCCTGTTTTCTTGGCTATCTTTGACCGCTTGCACGCATAGGCCGGCGCAACAAACGGATAATCATCCGGCAACCCCCACTTTTCACGATACTGCTGTGGTGTTAAATCAAAACGTCGCTTGATATACCGACGCAGCATCACATGCCACGTCCCATCTTCCAGACATTGAATCTTGTCTGGCCGAACAGAATCTTCGATTTGTTGTGGTGTAACGGACGTTCCACGTAAAATCTCGCGCGCGTTTTTAACCGCCATCTCCATCGTCAGTTTTGGATTTGCATTTATTGCCGCCGCCGCCAAATTTGCAACCGCCAAAGTGAACTCAGAATTTTTATTTACCAACTTGCCAATTCCTTTATAATTTAATAATATAATTATACCACAAATGAACCATAAATAAAAGCCAAGTAAAATGACACGACCACTTGCCGATTTAATGCGTCCAAACACAATTGACCAGGTTATTGGCCAAACCACGCTGTTGGGTGAAAACGGCCTGGTA
>SAMEA3663077__coassemble_397_pt1 | contig 16631 bp, 19 predicted proteins | sample SAMEA3663077__metabat2_low_PE_009 | metagenome-assembled genome bin SAMEA3663077 (sample SAMEA3663077) | pig gut metagenome | biome: pig gut; feature: pig-associated habitat; material: faeces | place: France | collected 2012 | reverse complement strand
TTTGATTTAACCCTGCGTGGCACAGCCCCCACCCCCGCAACAATTCAATTAAGCATTATCCCAGACGGCATGCGTGAATATTCACTGTCTGATATAATGCGTCAAATTGACCCTGGCTTTATGCGTGCATTTGTAAAAACGCATAATAAATTTTAATTTGATTTATTATCCATAAATTCTTGGCGCGAAACAATACGTCCTGTGGCATCTGCATAGTATGTATATCGTCCCGCACGCACGCTATGATACCCGTTTGAATAAAATCTAATTCCACGCCGTCCCCGCAACAGCACAGAATTTTTTCCAATTAAATCCGCACGCCCCCCAAACAAAACTTTTCCAATATATTGCCACAATCCATGTGTTGCATACGGCGCAAACAGAACACCACCACGTTGTTCCAGACGTGAAAAATTATAACGTTCGCAATGCATTTTTAATTTACCACTTTGGTATTGATTCAGTCCCATCAATTCACACAGTTTATTTATATTTTTGTGCATATATTCTCTCTTATTTTCATGCACAAAATTATATATATAAAAACACCTTTGCCAACAGGTATGAATTCCACAAAAAAATCCCAGCGTTGCTGGGATTTTTGTTTTTAGTTTTTCTTGCGAACCTGAATATGAACTTCGCGTAACTGCTTTTCCGTCACAGTTGTCGGCGCCCCCATCATCAGGTCTTGTCCACGTTGATTTGTTGGGAAAATCACAACCTGGCGCAGATTTGGTTCATCCAACATAATCTGAACCAATCGGTCCAAACCAAACGCACATCCACCGTGCGGTGGAGCGCCATATTGGAACGCGGTGTACATACCACCAAATTTTTCCTTAACAACCTCTTCACTGTATCCTGTGATGTCAAAGCACTTTAACATAACTTCTGGGTTAAAGTTACGCAAACCACCACTGCAAATTTCTGCACCATTTAACACCATGTCAAACTGTGCAGCCTTGATTTCCAATGGATTTTTAGTATTCAATTCTTCCAACGTTGCCATCGGGAACGAAAATGGATTATGTGTAAACGCAATCCCTGTTGGTGATTCTTCATCCGCTTCAAAGAATGGGAATTCTTCAATCCAACAGAATCTAAATTCTTTCTCGTCAATCAGACCTAAATCATCGCCCAACTTGTTGCGCAATTTTCCGGCTGCTTTGGCGGCTGCATCTTTTTCATCGCAAACAAAGAACAATGATGAATTATCACCCGCAATTTCACGCAGTTTCGCAATGCGTTCCGCGTCTAACTTTTTCGCAACTGGCCCTTTGGCTTCATCTGCAAAAACGATATATCCCAATCCGCCCAATTCCAATTCTTTGACCGCGAATTCACCCAATTTATCAAACCAAGAACGTGGTTTATCGGCCGAATTTGGTGCCGGAATTGCGCGCACAACACTGCCGTTTTCAATGGCACTCGCAAAGATTCCAAAATCAGACCCACGGAAAATTTCCGTCACATCATGAATGACGATTGGGTTGCGCAAATCTGGTTTATCCGAACCATATTTCAGCATCGCTTCGTCAAATGGAATATGTGGAATATCCGCACAAATCTTTGCCCCTGGGACAAATTCGCGAATTAATTCTGGCATTAATTTATTACCAACCGCCTGAATATCCGGCAGGTCCACAAACGACATTTCCAAATCCAACTGATAGAATTCCAACAATCTGTCTGCGCGCAAATCTTCATCACGAAAACATGGCGCAATCTGGAAATAGCGATCAAACCCAGAAATCTGGATAAACTGCTTGAACTGCTGTGGTGCCTGTGGCAACGCATAGAACATACCATGATGATTACGACTGGGGACAATAAAGTCACGCGCCCCTTCTGGACTTGACGCGGTCAAAATTGGCGTCTGAAATTCTGAAAATCCCATATCCCACATTTTATCGCGCAGGAATTTCATCACACGATTACGGAACAAAATATTCTTGTGCAAACTTTCACGACGCAAATCGATATAGCGATACTTTAATCTCAAATCTTCTGCGACTGAATCATCATCACCGAACACCTGGAACGGCAACACATCTGAACTGGTCAGCACTTCGAACGACGTCGCCTGAATTTCAATACCACCTGTTGGGATTTTATCATTAATGGCCGACGCATCACGCGCAACAACCGTCCCCATAACCTTAATCACAGATTCCGGGCGCACTTTTTCCAACGCCTCGTTACCACCATCGAAAACAATCTGTGTAATACCATAATTATCGCGCAGGTCAACGAACATCAACGCGCCATGGTCACGCTTGCGATGTACCCACCCCGACAACACAACACTTTCACCAACATTAGATGTATTTAATTCACCACATGTATGCGTTCTGTACTTTGATTTCAAAGACAACATTTTGGACCCTTTTTTATTTCGGGCGCAGAAAAACAAGATTTGGAATTTCGGCACCCACATTCAACTTTTAACCTTCAGGGGCGCAGGTCAAACCGGCCGCGCGGTGCCACCCTGATTTATAACTTTTTTATCTGTTGCGTCATTCCATGGTTGTCAGTCATATCATCACAACGCAAAGCGGATAGTACCCATAGGGCGACAGAAATGTATTAGATGCTGCGTATTGTGCAGATTTTATGACGGGAGTGTATAAAACATACATGACCCGAATAAAATCAAACAAACGCAAAGCAGATGATGCATTTCTGGTGCCCTAAGCAAGAATCGGACTTGCGACTCGTCCTTACCAAGGACGTATTTTACCACTAGACTATTAGGGCAACGATTACGCCCAATTATAAGTGATACACATTAAAAATCAAGAACAAAGTACATAATAAATCACAGATAAATAAAAGTTTAGTGGTTAGTGTTAGTGGCAAGTGTTTAGTGAATGTGTGCGGCATTTGCCGCACATTATAGTGCCACCACTAACCACTTGCACTAACCACTTACACTTAAATAAACTTTTATTTAGCAAAGTATTCATGTCTCATGTTTCCTGTCTCATATCTCAAAAAATACCGGCAATGCCGGTATTTTTATTCTATACAGCAATTAACTGCGTTCTTTACCCAACTCTTTAACTTTGACACCTTGCCTGAATCTTTTTCGGCTTTGACTTCTGCTGCCTTGGCTGGGGCCGATTTTTTTGTCGCCTTGGCATCCTTTTTATCCCCGGTCAACAATCCCATGTTTAACCCCCAGAACATAGAATACAATCCATACGACTGGTCAAACAAATCATAGGCGGTCTGTTTATCGCCCGCGGCCAATGCCTTGGTCCCAACTTCGAACACGCGCATAGACGCTGCCAACAGATGTTTTGAAATACACCACACTTCACCCTCGTACGATGGAATAATTTTCAGCATGGCGTTTTTGCGCATTTCACGCACTTCGTTAATCAAATCATAGAACTGTGTCTTGCCGGTTTTCGCACCCGAAAACATCAAATGTTCTTCGATTGAAATCAGGTTCATAATACCAATGGTCAAATCCTGGTCAGACGACAAATCCTTTGGATTAACCTTTTTTGCTGCATCTAATTTTTCAACAAATTCCTGAACAGATTCTATTTTTTTCATTTCAACACCTTTTATTTAAAAACACAACATCATCGCCCAACTGGCCAATACCAGTGCCACAACCGGCAACACAACCTTTTCAAATGGGAAATGCGCATGCCCACCGTTTTTATTCTTCATCCATTGATACAACTTACCCATGCCAACAAATATCAACGCACCACAAATCGTCCCAAACAACACAGGGTCCATCACAAACGCACCACAGATTGACACCGGGTTATACCGCACCGTCCCCAGATACACAAACCCAATCATTGCAACGGACAAAACAATAACAATCGTATCACGCCCACGGAAATGCCAATTTTTCTTGTCCATCCATTTCAGCATCCAATACCCCAGCAACGTCAACAATGCCCCGGCCCACAGACCAACAATACTGTCTGGCACACCCAAACGACGCGCAATATCCAGCCCCGCCCCAACGGCAATCGTACACACCGGACACGCCGGATTTGCCAACACAGATGTCGGAATCAACGCCAACATCGCGAACAACAATTTACGCATAAATATTTCCCCTTTTCGTATAATCACCTGTATTATTCTGAATATCACAAAAAAAGTCAACCACCCATACTGGGAAAATAAAAACCACCACTTTCCACAGCACACCAATTTTCTATGTCTAGTATATGTAAAATTGTCCATAAGCGTTAATCATATTAAATACAAAATTCACTAAAACAAAAATCGCTACACCACTCACATTTCCGCCATTTTTCTATGTAAAGTTTTATATTGTGTTTGTGTCCTTAAGTCAAGAAAGGCAAAAGTCAATGTTATGTTCAATTGACAATTTAACTTTTGCAAGATACAATTCCTTGTACAATGAAAAGCCGGGAGAATATAATGAATAAAGAATTTGAAATTTTATCTCGTGCGGTAATTATCAATGGCGACAAAGTATTATTGGCTAATGTAAAGGGTAAAAACTGGTATTTTTTACCTGGCGGTCATGTTGAATTTGGCGAAACCGCAACTAATGCATTGGTGCGCGAATTAGAAGAAGAAACCATTGGTTCTACTTATTCAATCGGTGAACCAATAGGTTTTTTTGAAAACATTTATGGCGATATTGAATCATCACGTCATCAAGAGTACACAATTTTATTCACGGTTAATGCCGAAACACCTGATACAATCGCATCCAAGGAAGAAAAATTAGAATTTAAATTTCATAATATTGCCGATTTGTCATCACTAGATATACGTCCAGATTTCTTGATAAAAGGTCTGACAGATTGGTACGAATCCAAAACAAAGTTATTGAGTGTAGAAAAGTGATGCTATGTTTGTAGCAATAGACGGGGTTGCCGGCGCAGAAAAAAACACACATTTCCACAGCACACCAATTTTCTATGTCCAGTATATGTAAAATTGTCCATAAGCGTTAATCAGATTAAATACAAAATTAACCTTAACAAAAACCGCTACACCACTCACATTTCCGCCATTTTTTAACCGTTTTTCTATATAAAGTTTTTACCACCTTTAAATCCCCCATATACAACTTGTAAAAATCCCAAATTTTTGTTAAAATAACAATAAAATAAATCATCAGGAACAACCATGACAGACGAAGAAAGATTATCCGCAATAAATGAAACTATAAAAAACCGCCACACGGGCGGTATATTATGCTGCTACACTTTGATTATATGTATTTTTAGGTGTAAAATTAACTTTTAAACCCAACGCATCTATTGCTTTAAATACAGTTTCTACATTTGGACGACGTGCGCCAGAGAAACTTTTATACAAAGATTCGCGTCCTACCCCTATTTCTTTTGCTATCTTATTTATGCTACGTGCTTTTGCAACATCGCCAAGAGCAATTAAGAAAAATTCTATATCATTTTCTTCTAATGCAGCCTCTAGATAGTTAGCGATATCTTCTTCTGTTTTAAGGTGATCAAGAATATTCCATTCTGTCGCCTTTTTTACGTTTTTCATTCCTTACTCCTTTGAGTAATATTTTTTGTTTTACTTACGCAGTAGTATTTATTGCTACTGGTAGTTTGCCAAAATTTGTTTGGCCTTTTTTATATCTGATTGCTGCGTTGACTTATCGCCCCCAATCAACAGCAAGACAATCTCTTCACCACGCTGTGTATAATAAATTCTATATCCAGGACCGTAATCTATACGCAATTCACAAATTCCATCACCAACCGGTTTAAAATCACCAAAGTGATCCTGTGCCGCGATGCGCCGAACCCGAACATCTATCTTTGCCTTTGCTTTTCCGTCTTTTAATTTATCAAACCATTTGCTGTATTCTATTGTTTCTATGATTACCATTTTCTTTTACTCCTGGCTGATAACGTCCAGCCTCTACGCTCCTTCTTTTCATCTTAATCCTTTTTGGTTTATTATACATCCTTATTGTATCCAAATGGATACAAAAAATCAAGTACTATTTTATTGTTCATATGAAAAACTTTTAAACACACTTCTATCACTTTTGTAAAGCAAGCAAAAGGATTACGCATGTAAACATATTTTCTATGTCCGAAATTATGTCTAAAATATGTAAAACAATCTGCTAAAAATCGTAAAATCGCATAAATTCGAACAAATAACACGAAATAAAAAAAACCGGAAATCCGGCCAAAACTTGGTAGCAGCGGAGGGATTGATTCCGCTGCGCTTCATTCCCCTGGGCAAATCCCCCTTCGTTATAACTTCGGGGGACCGGCATACGCCCGTCTGCCTTTTGCCTGCGGGTCGGACCCCCATCTGGGTGTCCTTCACCACCCCGACGCACAGAATAAAAAAACGACCCATTGGGTCGTTTGTTTATTCTGGTAGCAGCGGAGGGATTCGAACCCCCGACCAAAGGATTATGATTCCTCTGCTCTACCACTGAGCTACGCTGCCAATGCCCCGCATTATAACAACATTTTTTTCAAAAGCAAGAAAAACAAACGCGCCGATTTTATTCGTATTTACAATCATTATATTTTTTAACAAAATAGGTTTGAACCCAACCATAATTTATGGTACTATATGCCCCATGAAAAAAATCTTATGTACCTTACTAGTAATATCTGCTGTAACGACCGCCAACGCAGATACAAACCCGTTTTTCAACGGATATGATAACCAAGTTACCGTCAATTTTGGTTGGGGGGTTGATGATGGATTTTTAATTCCTGCCCCTGTCAAATGGGTGCCATTTATTATGTTGCATGCCCAGTATTCCCAACCAACGGAATTTTTCCGCCTGCCGGCGCGCAAATCAATTAATTTAATCCAAACCCTGGGGTCGGGCACATCGCGCGGGTGGCATTGGGACAAATATACGATTCCAATTGCATCCTTATCCCAAGATGTAATTTTGGCACACGGCAAAAACTGGTATTTTTATTCCGGCCTGGCTGTCGGCATGCAGTTACAACAAAACGAACGCATTGGGTCAAAACTGCTGTTTGGTTTTAAATTGGGCACTGGCTTTAAACTGTCTGAATGTACAAATCTGGAATTGTTTGCCCAGCATTATTCCAACGGCAACACCGCACCCGAAAACAATTCATACGCATTTTTCGGTGCTGGCCTAACATATAATTTCTAAGGGTGCGCATGGCGCAAATTTACATAACGAAATCTTCGCCCAAGTAAACTTTTTTTACCATTTCGTCCTGAACGATTTCGGACGTTGTGCCATGCTTTAATATTTTCCCATCATGCAGCACATAACTGCGGTCTGTAATCCCCAGTGTTTCACGCACATTATGGTCGGTAATAATCACCCCCAGTCCACGATTTTTCAATTGCGACACCAGGCTGCGAATTTCATTCACCGCAATTGGGTCAATACCCGCAAACGGTTCATCTAACAAGATAAATTTCGGATCATTTGCCAGTGCACGCGCAATTTCGACACGCCGTCTTTCACCACCCGACAGTGCCGTTGCCGGACTGCGCCGCAGTGACGTTATTGAAAATTCATCCAACAGCGAATCCAGTTTTTTTATACGTTTTTTTCTGTCTGGTTCGACAACTTCCAGAATTGCCATAATATTCTGTTCCACCGTCAGGCCACGAAACACACTGTTTTCCTGGGGCAGATATCCGATATGCAACCGCGCCCGCTGATAAAAAGGCAAATGCGTTATATCCTGGGAATTCAGGAAAATCTGTCCACCGGTCGCTGCCAACTGTCCAGTTATACAATAAAATGCTGTGGTTTTACCTGCGCCATTTGGCCCTAACAGTCCAACCGACTCGCCCTGGCGGGCAATCAGTGACACATCTTTGATAACCATACGTTTACCGTATGATTTTGACAAATGTTCAACACGCAATACTGATTGTTTCATAGCCTTATCACCAATTCATCTGTACGCAGTTTGTCCCCATTACTGGAATCCACCCGCACATTTCCACTAAGTGTTATTGTTTTTTTTCGTCTGTTATATTGTCCACGATTTGCGGTAATATTGTCCGTTACCTTGACTTCATTTGTTGTTCGCCGCAAAGTCCCCGACACAGTATCCATAAATATCACATCTGGGTTATCATATTCCTGATATCCTGTTTTAGCACGTAATTTGAATGGTTCACCATTTTTATCCGTCCCCACAAACGACGCACCGGACATTTTAAACTGATTACTGACAATATCCGTCATATTTATCGCCGATATTGGCGTCCACAAAATCTGTTTTGTAAACAGTGCCCCCGCAACCAACGCCGCCACCATTACCAGTCCCCATCCCGTAAAAAAGAACTGCCACAGACGTTTCAACCGTCTGTGTTTTGTAAATATAATAAAATTGCGTTTATCTTTGTGCACACTCTCAGTTTAGTCTCTAAATAACGAAAATGCAATTTTTATATTTGTTGGGACTGTTTTTTGTGTTATAATTAGACCTAAGAGAGATGAGGAAATTTTTACTGCTTTTTATCGGCACATTGTTCATGGCGCAAAATACCGCCATGGCGATTACTATTACCAAGGCTAAACCCGTCGCCACCAAACAAGCATCCCTTACCGATAACACAGGCAGTTTGGTTGGCACTGTCGTCGGCCTGGTCAGCAGTGTAAAACAATTAACACAACAGCAAAAGGCCCTGACCGACGAATGCATCCCCAGCACAACTGAAATAAACTTTGTTAACACCACAATCAAAGAATGGGCAAAAACCGGTGCCAAAACCGCGGACGAGGTTCAAACCGCCCTTGGTATGAAGCGTTGCACCACCCCAACCGGTGGATACCAGGCAAACGTCCGCCTTGCCGCCGGCACTGATGAACAGGATATGTTGTGTTATGACTGGTTCGGTGGCAGCGATAACAAAGACATGGTTTGGGAAAAATTTCCCATGGCGGTCAGCACCTATTACTGTACCGACGGTTCTTTGACAACATGTTCAGACAAGTATAAACAATATGTATCGAACATCTATGATATATTTAATCTGATTGACTTTGACACATCTGACTATACCCAACAAGAAGCCAAGATGGCCGGCACCCTGATATCCAAGATTGAAAATTGTTCATACGCCAAATTAAACGCCAAGAAAAAGGCCCTGTGGGGTGATTTCCTGATTAATACCGTTGGCAACCTGGGTCAAAAGACCAACACTGGCACAATTATGCAAACGGTCAGCAGCACCGCCAACAGCGGTGGCATGGGCGCACTGCAATCATTAGGCAGTATTGCAACCCAATTCATGCAATAACCCCCGCATAAAAACGGGGGATTTTTTTACCATTCTATCGGTGTTTTTCCACAACTTTCCAGATATTGATTTGCGCGACTAAAATGTTTATTTCCAAAAAATCCACGATACGCCGACAGCGGTGACGGATGCGCACTTTTCAGCACCAAGTTTTTTTCCGGATTTACAAATGCTGCTTTTTTCTGGGCGTACCCACCCCACAGCATATAAACAATATTATCGCGCGCACTAACCACACGAATAACCGCGTCTGTAAATTCTTCCCAACCACGGCCTGCGTGCGATGCCGCTGCATGTGCCTGAACGGTTAATGTCGCATTTAGCAACAACACACCCTGGTTTGCCCAATGTGTCAAATCACCATTTGTAACCGATTTTCGCCCCAGGTCAGATTCAATCTCTTTATAAATATTTTGCAGTGACGGCGGAATTGGCGTCGGTGGCAACACTGAAAAGCAAAGTCCATGCGCCTGGCCTGGTTCATGATATGGATCTTGTCCGATAATTACAACTTTAACCTTATCCAACGGACATAAATTAAATGCATTAAAAATATTTTGTGGCGCGGGATACACAGTTTTCCCAGATAAATATTCCCCGCGCACAAAGTCTGTTAATTTGATAAAATAATCCTTATCAAATTCCGCGACCAATGCATCCTTCCAAGATTGTTCAATTTTCACATTCATAGTTCTATCAACCTCAATCAACTTCAAAATTAATTTATATGAGACGTGTACGCCGCACAAACCAAAGGGAGTGTACTTCTCGCTACATGACCGGCGGTTTGTGCAAGTAATCGTCCATACTTTTTTTAAAATTAATTTATATGAGACGAGTACGCCGCACAAACCAAAGGGAGTGTACTTCTCGCTACATGACCGGCGGTTTGTGCAAGTAATCGTCCATAGAAATTAATTTTACCTGACAAGATTTCCATAACACAACATCAATATACCCGCGTGGCAATCCCGTTTCACGAACCAAATGCGCAAACATATCATCGCACGCATTTTTTATTTCATCGCACAAATCCCCATTGTTTATTTTTGATTCTAAAATTGCTCTTTGCGCGTTGCGCGTTGCACATTGTGTGGCATATGCGACACCCAGTCGTTGAATCCAGATGTCATACTTTACAATATCTTCACCCAGATTTCGCGCCAAATGATTGGCCGTAATTTTCCCAATATGTGGTAATTTTTGTAGATATTTTAATTTATCGCCCAGCGTCCCCAACACATAATAACCATCACGCAATTTATTCCGATTTTCCCAGATTTTACAAATCGCATTTATTTTATTTTTGTTATTAAAAATTTGTATCAATTCATCAAAGTCTGCGCCCGATACGCGCACCTGATTCATAATTTTTTCATGAATTTTTTTTGCGGTTTTTTGTGAAAATCCACCCGCCAGAATTACATATGCACAGTGTGCCGCGAACGCATCCGCATCATAAATTTTTCGCGCACGCAGGTTTTCCAAAATCTCGTCAAAGGATTGCGCATCGCTGTCCAACCCCGCCCCACGCAGTCGCGCATCTAAATCAAAAAACCAATCCCGCGAAAAATCAATCATTCGCGCCCCGCCCCCATGGCCGCCGCCATTTGTTCCGGGGTCAGTTGCGGTTGCTGATTTTGCGCCGCCATCATATCGTTTAACTTATCAGTCCCCGCATTAAACTTAGCCGCCGGCGATTCCAGTTCTGCGATACGTTTTTTAATCCACTCAATCCGCGATTTTTTATGCCAAATTTGTGAATCAGACACCGCCGTCCCCAGTGCTTCAATCTCGGCCTCTAATTTATGTAATTCCTCGGTCAGTTTTTCTTTCTCTGACTTGCCCCACTTAACCAATCCATCTGCCATGATTACAACCCTGCTTCTTTATTTTTCTTTAAATTCAGCATCGCATTTTTCAACAAAGAATTATCCGCAGATTTTGCTTTCAGTTCTGAGTTACGCTTTGCCAAAACCAACGACAAGGCCTTGTCATTTATTTCCAACATCTGTTTTAATTCTTCAAATCTTTTCTTTTTTGCCTGTAATTCTTCCTGTGAAAATCTATCTGGGTGTGAAAAAATTTCATATTCTAATTGACTATATTCTGTTCGCTCTGCTGTTTTATCCAACACAGATTTATCATGATTTCCTTTTCTAATAACTTCACCAAATTCATTTACATAAAAATCATCTGACATAATAGCCTCACTTTACTAATTTTATGGCGCAGTAATTCCTGCGCCAACCAGTTAAACATCCAAATTCGCATCCAGCGCATTTTCCACGATAAAATCGCGACGCGGTTCCACAATATCACCCATCAACATAGACACAACTTCGTCCGCCTTGGCTGCGTCATCAATTTTAACCTGGAACAGCGAACGATGATTTGGATCCATTGTTGTTTCCCACAACTGTTCGGCGTTCATTTCACCCAAACCTTTGTATCGCTGAATCTTTAATCCGTTTTTCGCATATTCAAATGCTGTATCCAGCAACTTTAACGCGCCCCAGATTTTCTGATTCTTGGACTTTACCCCCAGTACTGTTGGCTTACTAAATGTTTCCATTAATTCATCGCGTCCATCCATTTTGTGCCACGCGCGAATTTCCATACCGTTTAATTTTTCACGTGGTAACACATATGTTTCACGCACGCTGCGCAACGTTCGTGTTATTTCGATACCATGTTCATTGGACGATACTTTCCACCCACGTTCGAATTCTAATTCCTGGGCATCCAGCATACGCTGAACATTTTCGAACACATCCGCGCTTTCATTTTCGAACGCACCGTTCAATGCCAACGCTTCGACAAAGCGCAGCGGCATAATATGATTCAACGGTTGCAAGATATTACGCATATCCAACACCAATCCCAACAGACGTTTCAAATCCGCCCCAAACACCTGGACACCTGTAGATGTTTCAATCATACCATCGGTCGCCAACTGTTCCATCAAATAGTCATCCATTTCACGCTGGTTCTGTAAATATATTTGTTGTTTCCCGCGTGTCACCCCATAAAGTGGTGGTTTCGCCACATAGATGTACCCGCGTTCAATCGCCTGTGGCATATGCCGGTAAAAGAACGTCATCAACAGCGTCTGAATATGCTGACCATCGACGTCCGCATCGGTCATGATGATAACTTTGTGATAACGCATTTTTTCGATATCAAAGTCATCCTTGCCAATACCTGCCCCCATTGTTGTAATCAGCGCACCAATCGTATCCGACCCCAACATCTTGTCAAAGCGCACACGTTCAACATTCAAAATTTTACCACGCAACGGCAAAATCGCCTGGGTTTTGCGGTCACGTCCCTGTTTGGCTGTACCACCCGCCGAATCCCCCTCTACAATAAACAGTTCGCACCTTGCTGGGTCGCGTTCTGAACATCCCGCCAATTTACCCGGCAAACCGCCCAGTTCTGGCCCTGTTTTCTTGCGCGACAATTCGCGTGCTTTGCGCGCGGCCTCACGTGCGGTGGCGGCTTCGATAATCTTGTCAACAATAGTTTTTGCAATTGCTGGATTTTCATCCAAGAATTCATACAACAATTCCGACACAGTACTTTCCACAATCGGACGCACTTCACTGGACACCAATTTATCTTTGGTCTGTGAACCAAATTTTGGGTCTGGAATTTTCACACTGACAATACTGGTCAAACCTTCGCGGAAATCTTCCCCCGACAGGTTAATATCCTTTTTCGTACCCTTTTCAGAAATATACTTGTTAATCGCACGCGTCAGTCCCGCACGAAACCCTGCCAAATGCGTTCCACCATCACGGTTTGGAATATTGTTGGTAAAACACAACGATGTTTCCGTATACGCCGTTGTCCACTGCAACACAATTTCAATGTACGTATCATCAATCTGCTTAATCATCTGGATTGGGTCACGATTCAACAGTTCCTTGGACTTATCCAGATATGTCGCAAATCCCTTTAACCCGTCAACGCTGTGGAATTCGCGTTCTTTCTTTTCCCCGCCACGCAAATCTTCCAGAATAATTTTAACATTTGCATTCAAATAAGACTGTTCACGCAACCATGTTTCCAATGTATCGAAACTAAATTCAGTCCCTGTAAACGTATCCGGTGACGGTTTGAATGTCACTTCTGTCCCACATTCAATCCCAGACTTGTTTTCAGTAATTTTCAAATCACATGTCGGCACACCGTCGGCAAATGCCATAAACGCTTCTTTGTCACCGCGCCACACCTTAACTTCCAGCCACGTTGACAACGCATTCACCACCGACACACCAACCCCGTGCAGACCACCCGAAACCTTGTACGCACCACTACCTTCGTTATCAAATTTACCACCGGCGTGCAATTCGCACATAATCAGTTCCAGCGCACTGCGCCCTGTATCGTGATTGATATCAAACGGCATACCGCGCCCATTATCACGAATTGTGGCACTACCATCTGCATTCAGTGAAACATAGACCGTATCGGCATAACCCGCCATTGCTTCGTCAATAGAATTATTAACAACTTCGTAAATCATATGGTGCAGACCGTTACCACCCTCGCCCACGTCACCGATGTACATACCCGGGCGTTTTTTAACGGCCTCAAGCCCCTTCAAGACTTTAATCGAATCACCTGTATATTCATTATTAACTGCCATATAACATTCCTTTCTTTTTTCTGTGTAAAACATAGCAATTTCTGGTATAATTATCAAGGAAAAAGGGGATAAAAACAATGGTTGACACAACACAAAAATTTACCAAAGACGATTTTATGACTGCACGCGATTTGGTAAAAAAATTTGATAAAAAATATGATCTGGAAACAATTCAATCCACCATGGCATCTGAATTCAGACGCGGCACTAAAATAATCCAGGGTCCGTACAAACGCGATCTTATCATAAATCCTAAGAATTCGCACCGTGCAAACTTTTATAAACTGCACCCACTGGGGCTTGAAATGTTCCGCGAAATCCTAGAAAAAAGGGGTAAATAATATGAAATTCAAATTATTATATTTTGGCGATATTTTGATTAATCCCAAAAAACGGGCCCAGCATATTGCCGACATCCGTATGCAGTTTCATCCACAACTAAAAAAACTGGTTGAACACAGTCCCTGGAACAATTTAACCCAGTACATGGTGCCCAACCCAACTAAAAGTCCAATTACCACCCGCCACGTCGGTGGAATCGATTGGAATCCAATTATTACACCAAATCTGAAATTGATTGCAGAACTGGACATCCAAATGCTGCACCCAGAAATCGTTGGTGTTCCACGTTCTGACATTGACAACCGTGTAAAAACGATAATGGACGGCCTGCGTTGTCCCCAGAACGAACATGAAATCGGCGCGAACACACCACGTGACATCGGACCGATTTACACACTGCTGGACGACGACTATTTGATTACCAAATTATCTGTTAACACCAGCCACCTGCTGGATTCAGAAATCTTTTCCAATCACGCTGCGCGCACACCAGATTCTGTCTTTATGATGATTGACGTCAACGTCCGCGTCGCCGAAGGCACATTGGAAAACCTGCCATTTATGGTGTAATTTCCCTCCACCGGAGGGGTGGCGGCTATGCCGACGGGGAGGGTTCTGCCCCCCACTCCTAGCAGTGGGGAATTTGCTCTTTACACTTTTTATCTCGGCTGTGCTGTGCACAGACGGATGCTCTTTGCGCATTGTCATAAAACCGCCAAATGACGGTTTTATGACAGCATGCTGGTAATCTGGTCCTGCATCTGAAACGTCCCCAACACAACCCATGCAATTATCGCAGACACCAATAAAATTCCCAAACTGTTTAATGTGCTGGAAATCTTTTCCATTTTGCGCACAGATTCATTTAAATAATCATTCGCAACCTGATTCAAGTTTTCATCAAACCCGTTCATATCGGCATAGATTGTCAAATCCCCAATAATTTCTGAATCCGGAAAATCACGTCCAGTGTGCGCCAACGCCCGCCCCAGGTTTTCACCATTTGCAATATACTTTAACGCACGTTCTAAAATACTTTTCAGATATCTGTTTGCGCTGTCTGCCAGCATTCGCATCGCATCCGGAATCGTGACACCGGCACTGACCATTGCGCCTAAACTCATCAACCAGCCAACCGACACTTGGATTTTATAAACATTCCACGGTGGCAACTTGTCAAACATTGCGCGCAACCGTCCCGACCAGTTTGCCAGGCTTAACCACACAACCGCCACCGCGGACGCAAACACAACCAAGAATATATACCAATATTCAATTGCAAAATCCGACAACCACACCAGCGACCGCGCCGACCCACGCCAAACAACATCATTACCTGCGATTTCCGTCAACGGCGGCACCAGATACAACCCCACCATAATGATAATACCGAATGTCAACGCCAACAAAAACATCGGATACCCAATCGCAGATGCCATTGCGCGTTTTATCCGTTGCGTTCCATCAACAACGCGCCCAACATTTTCCAACGCCACGACCAGGTTTGATAAATTCCCCGATGTCACCAACAACGTTTCATTTTCTGGCACCCAACCACGCGTCGCCTCGGGAAAAGTCATACCGCGTTCCAGGTTTTTTTGCCATTCACGCATCACAATCGCAAACGGTTCGCGTGGTTTTGTGCCATTATGCGATTCAACCATTTCCAACCGTTCCAGCGCATCAATCAATGTAAAATCATTACGCAACAGCGACGCCAATTTTCGACAAATTGACATACGTTTTTCCGTATTTAACCGGAACATCATTTTTGCGTATAATAATTCCAGTTTATTCATATCAATATGCCCCCGGCTGGTCTAATTGCCCGACCCAGCGTTCTAATTCATCGACACTGATAATTCCCTGCAACATTAATGACGCGGCGGCCTCTTTCAACGTGCGTCCATCCATATCTTCCAGCCAGTATCGCACCGCCCCATCTGCATTTCCAGACAATGCCAGTCGCAAAAATTCGCTGTTTGTGATAATAATCTCGCCCGCTTTGACGCGTCCAATATTTCCCGTCCCCTTGCAATGCGCGCACCCCGCGCCACGCTGATACACCTGGCGCAGACCAACCTCACCATACGCATCCACAACACGCCGATATGCCCCACGTTCTGGATGATTTGCCAACGGTTCGCGACAATACGGACAAACCTTTTTGAACAAACGCATCGACACCAACCCCCGCATCAGCGTTTCTTCTTTTAACTTAAACGGTTCAACCCCCAAATCCAACAGACGCGTTAACGCAGCCATGGCCGAATTCGCGTGCAGTGTTGTCCAAACATTATGCCCCGACAACGCGCCACGTACGGTCAGTTCTGCCGCCGCCAACGTACGAATTTCCCCCACCATCAGCGTATCT
>SAMEA3663077__coassemble_339_pt1 | contig 18498 bp, 18 predicted proteins | sample SAMEA3663077__metabat2_low_PE_009 | metagenome-assembled genome bin SAMEA3663077 (sample SAMEA3663077) | pig gut metagenome | biome: pig gut; feature: pig-associated habitat; material: faeces | place: France | collected 2012 | reverse complement strand
CAAATCCTTGGCATCATAAAAGCCATTTAAATGTTTGTGTGATCGGGAAAAAATAGTTGTATTTTTGGCCCCAAATTCTTTTTTAAATGCATCCAGCATGTAAGTGCCCAAGAATGAATCACCCAAGAATCGATAAAAGTCAACAAAGAATAAATGACTTGTGTCAAACTTTATACAGACTTGTTTTAAGAGTTTGCGATATATCTGGTTGCTTGTAATGTAGTGTGTTTGCACAGAGTATTTCTTGGATATTGTAGAAACAAAACGTTCTTTTTGTGCGTTTCTTAATAATGGACCGCGTAAAAAAAACGATACATCAAACCCCACATGTTTGACATTGTGTAGGATTCTGCGTGTAATTGGGAATGGATAGCCCAAACAAAAGTATGTTTTTGGATTGACGCTTTCTCGAATAACTATAACAAAATCTTTGTGTGATGTGATGACGCGGTATTTTTTTTCGGTGGCATGCAACTCTTGGATTGTTTTATTTACGATAGCATTCAGTTTAGCAAGGTTTAACTTTAACACACAGAAAAGATATTCTATCTGTTTAGTAGATAGAGATGTTTTTTCAAATGAAGATATTTGTACCTTAAATTTTGACATTGCTGATTAGTTTTATAAAATCTTGTTTTGAATACACAACATTCGGGGGCAGGTATTGTTTGTTTGCATGATTAAAAACACAGAAATTCTGGCTGCCTATAATTTGGATGCTGTCGCCATTTATATACAAACTGTCTTCTTCTGGCAGGGCAATAACAGGTGTTATACAAGATTGTTCCGATAGCAGCTTGGTTGCAATTTCGTTTGTTTGATCATCTGCGTTCATATAATGCGCCGATAAATTACAACCGAAAATTAAATCAAACCCACGCGTATCTTTCAATCCGACGTCGTTTGAATCCTCATAAGAACAACAGTTTATATTCTGCCCAAATACGATAGCGCCTGCGCTACAACCATAAATAATTCCGCCATTATTGATATAATTGATAATATCTTGCATTGCACCAGAATCTTTTAATTCTTTTAGCAATTTATATGTGTTGCCACCGCCTATAAAAATCGCTGTATATGCAGACAAATCTATGTTTGCGATACTATCGGTTGACTCAATAGTGTCAATAGGGCCATGTGTTATGCCACTGAATTCATTTAACAACCATTCTGTGCAGTCTTGATAGGCAGGTGCGCGTTTTTCTCTAGCCACAGGTATGTATAATATAGGTTTGGACGGATCAATGATTCCTTCGAATGCTTTATTTGGGATAATTGTTTTTTTACCCCAACCGCCACCACATAGTATCAGTTTCATAATTCCTTGCCTTCAATTTCTCGTTTTAGTGTTTCGAAAAAGATTCTCATTCTTTCCAAGCGAATTTGTGCCATTTTTTTACCCGTTTCTGTGAACATTTTTGCAGGGATGTTGACGTTTTTTGTCGCAAATTCAATGTTAGGCGTATGCTTTTTTATGTCGATAATCTTACCAGATGGCACACCGCCGACCAAGTTTGTTTTTACATACTCTTGTATATCACAGTCGTTATAGATATCCTGTTTTTGTTCGCCCGCAATCATATAAGAGCGTGCGATTCCAATATTGCCTATAACATCCAGTTTATCTGCATCAAATAATATTTTTGCTTCAATAGTTGCCGGTGTTAAACCGCCTCTAAAGCGGTGCGTGAGAATAGCGTCGGATACATGTTTTGAAAAATCGGTTCTCGCCCCCAAAGATACTAAAATATTATATGCCTGTTCTGCACCAACAATTGCGTGATCAATTTTTTTGCCTGGTTGTGCATCTTCTTCTGGACGGGCAATATCGTGTAATATCGCAGCGGCTGCCAGAACGTTCAAATCAGCATTACAATTTGTTTCATTTGCAGCAATTTTTATGCAATTATTATACACCCTGAATGTATGTGATAAATCGTGCGAAGATGATTGCAATTTATTTTCTACGATGCTTATCAATTGGTCTAACATATCGTTCCTCTCTATTTTAGTTTCTGAAGATGTTCTAATATTGGATATATAGCACAATCAGTACAGCACGGGCAAGGTTCTTGTTTTCCAAGCTGAATTTTTTGTGCTGCGTTTAACTGCTCTAAGGATATTTTTTGGGTGCTGTACAAACATGGGGCAATATCACCATTTGGGTGTATAAATACAAAGTGTTTGCCTGCTAAGCACTTGTTGCTATCACCTTCTTGTAACAGCGGTACGCGTCCTGTGTCTATAAAATGTTTCAGTACCAATAAAAAACTATTTTCCGAACAATTTTGTTGAATGTATCGTGATACTTGCTGTTTTGCGTCGCTTGTTATGCCAAACTGCACATCTGAGTTTTTGTAATATGTTGTGGATTTGTCGGCAAACCTAAAGCTGAACATACAACCGTTCGTGTTTGCTATCTGGTGCACATGTTCCAAATCAACTATATTACAATTGTGGCCAGACAATGTCATTGACAAAGACAATTTCAGGTTTGGAATGCTTTTTGTGTTTTGGATTAGCTGTATCGCCCTGTTGTATACTGGTACGCCGCGCAATAGATTATGGATTTCTGGTCGGCCGTCCAATGAAATGCTTAAAATAGTTTCATTGAATATTGTTGCACATTCCTTACATATATCCATAACTTTTTCTGGACATGTCGCATTTGTATTTAAAAATATACGATTTAAATTGGGTAAACGGGCTTTACATGTGCGTATAATGTCCATAAAATCATTGCGCAAAAAGGGCTCGCCCCCCGTAAAGCTGATTGTATCAACATTCACAAAGCCGGGGTTAGAAAACAGGGTATCTATTTCGGCTACAGACAGTTCGTTATCAAACGATGGCGTTTGCCATATATTGCAAATTTTGCATTGACAATTGCATTTGTTTGTGACCGAAAAAGATACATTATTTACCATTCTGTTTTTCCCAGTTTAATGCTTTTTGCCAGACAACTTCTTTCTGATATGGTTTGAAAGAAAAACACAAAGGACAATAGTCGCCACATTGCATCCCTTTGCTCTGGTTAGTACAAGGTGTATGATTATTCAAGTCATGGTCGCTCAGTTCATTGGTATAACCTTCTTCCCATACGATTTTTGTATCGTCATATTTAGCGACGCAATACTTAGAACTGATTAACCCAGAGCAAATTCTGATTTGGCCATCAGGATGAACCAGCAGACGTTCACCCAGTTTTGCTGGACAATACCCATAGTATTTTGGTCGGGCTTCAAACTGTTCTTTGGTTACGAAATGGTATGGAATGCGTACATGTATTTTGTATTTTCCGCTTGCGATTTGATCCGCCAAGATGTCGCGTGCTTCTATCCACGCTTCTGGTTGTACCGCCGTATCCTCGGACCATGTGTCCATAGGAAAACCATGTTTGAACAATACGTGAAAGTTTAGATTTCTGACCCCTAAATTTTGGGCATACATAATCATATTTTCGATTTTCAAACTGCCTTTATTATCTTTCTCTAGCAGTTTTGGGTGTATGCAAGATGTAATGTCGACGGTATAACCTAATTCGATTGCTCGTTTAATGTTTTTGTCGCATTTTTCAAATGCCCCAGGTCCCCGCAAGAAATCATTAATTTCTGGGCAATATCCATCAATACTAAAAGAAACTTCATCTAATTTTTGCATATTCGGCAATGCCAACATATCGTCTTCAAATTGACCATTGGTATCCATTCGAACATAAGTGTATCCAGTCTCTTTCAACCTGTTTATGAATTGACATAAATCTTTGTGCTCCGCATCGCCGTATTTAGAAGGTTCTCCGCCCATAATTGTGGCTTTGCGAGCGCCTAAGCTGTGAATGTCTTCGGCTAATTCGCACATTTGAGACAATGGAATCTGTCGACGTTTATTCATTTGAAAAACCAGATTTGGTTTATACAAACATTGTTTGCATCTTAAATGACATTCTTCTGTTGTATAAAAGAACACTTGTTTTACGCGGTCTTTAAAGTAATCAATAAATTTGTCTGAAATTTCAAAATGATACTTGGTCATAGTATTAACCCCTTGATTATAAAAAAAATCGATGCGACTGATTGTCGTATACGATTTCCTTTCTTCGCTGTAGATGGTATCACAGAATTGCTGTTTGTCAAGTATATAGTAGTTTGTTTTTTTGCGACAAAAGTTTAGGGCGGGGCGGGCTGTACAATGGAATATATGTTTATAGAATCGTGGCATATTCAGGATACATCACATCAAAAATCCCTGTAAATTCCCTGATGTTGTATGCAAAAGACCGTAGAAATATCTTACTCCGCCAGAAATAAACAAAAATGCCCCACATGGGGTATTTTTATTTTCGTCTTGCTTTTTAGAGAAAGTTATTTAGAATAACATACTGTTTTTCCAAAGGATTTTAGTATGTCTATCACACATTTTGTTGCTGGAATTGATTTTGGCACGACTAATTCTGCTATAGCAATTTCTGATGGTGGCGTGCCACGTATGGTTGAAATAGAATATGGCAAAGACACAATCCCAACAGCAATGTTTTTTTCTGATAAGTCTGGCGATATATATTATGGTCGTGATGCCCAGAATCAGTACACAAATGGCGACGGCGCAGGACGATTTATGCGCAGTATGAAACGCTTGCTGGGAACACACATAATGCGTGGGGGAACTGTTATAAACGGTAAAATGACAGACTTTGAAACGATTGTTGAATATTTTATAAGACACTTAAAATTAAAGATGGATATGGTAGCAGGTTGTCCAATAGAACATGTTGTTATGGGGCGTCCTATACATTTTCGTGATAATGACCCATTTGGTGACGCTCAGGCCCAGTCAGAACTAGAAAAGATTGCACGTTCGGTTGGGTTTAAGCATGTTGCGTTTCAGTACGAACCAATTGCGGCGGCCTTTGCCCACGAACAGAATTTAACATCAGAAAAGTTGGCGTTTGTTGCTGATATTGGTGGTGGAACATCTGATTTTACTGTTATCAGATTATCGCCAATCCGCAAATTAAAACTGGACAGAAGTGATGATGTTTTGGCGAATACGGGTGTGCGTATTGGCGGTAATGACTTTGACAAGAATTTATCATTAAAAGCCTTTATGCCACAATTTGGTTTGGGAACAGAATATCGTTCGGGTGACAAGAATATAAAAATACCATTATCACCGTATATAAGTCTTTCTACATGGTCGTCTGTGAACGAAGTTTATAATTACAAGACCTTGAATATGGTGCGTGGTTATACTGTTTGGGGGCATGAGCCAGAAAAAACAAAACGTCTATATGAAATAATAGAAAATCGTCTGGGGCATAAAAACTTAGATTATGTTGAAAATGCTAAAATGGCACTATCTTCACAGCAGGACTATGAAATAGTTTTAGACTTTTTAGCAGATGCTCCATTGGTCAAAACTAATCGTTCTATTTTTGAAGACTCTATCAAGTCTGATATGTCCAAAATTGAAATGTCTGTTCAAGAGTGCATCGCCCAGGCAGGCATAAAAAATACAGATATAGAATTAGTCATTTTAACGGGTGGTTCAACCGAAATTCCATATATCAGTCGTGTTATGAAGTCTTATTTTCCAAATGCAGAATTGTCATCAGCAAATAAAATGGCCAGTGTGGGGCTTGGTTTGGCGTATGATGCAATGCGCAGATTTGCCGAACCTCACATAGAAAATAACATAATCCCTGTAAATTCCCTGTAAAATTGGAATTTGTATGTGATTGGTCGTAACAAACTCATACTCCGCCAGAAATAATCAAAACCCCGACAAAATCTGTCGGGACTTTGTTTTTAGGCAGATTACTGGCACTTTTTTGTCACAAGGTTACCAGTATGTACAACGATGTAAATTTGTTGATTTTTATGATGGATATGCTACAGTAAATATATATAAACAAGTATAAGGACAAAAACCAATGAGTAGATAATATCGTATTTTTCAAAATGTGGTGCATAAAAATGCACGGTGTTCAACTGCGATATTATAGGTTTTTTGTTATGGGGTTTATATCACTTTCTAATGTGTTTTTCAGTTATGATACGGACAGCAATTTGCTGGACGGTGCATCGATTGTTTTTAATAATACAGACAAAGTCGCAATTGTTGGCGATAATGGCTCTGGCAAGACGACTTTGTTACGTTTGCTAAATGGCGACATTGCACCTGATTCCGGTCAGGTTGCGCGTAATGCGGATGTCTATATGGTAAATCAATTCAATTCGATTGATAAAAAAAGCGGTGGCGAACGTCAAAGTTATTTGTTGGCGCGGGCGTTTGATAGTAATGCGGAAATTTTGCTGTTGGATGAACCAACAAACAATCTGGATGCAGATGCAAAGGCGCGTTTTTTTGATGCTTTAATTACATATCCGTTTGGTGTTGTGGTTGTATCGCACGACCGTGAATTATTGCAGCGTATGGACAAGATAGCAGAAATTTCAAACGGTAAAATTCGTGTCTATGGTGGTAATTATGATTTTTATGTTGCGCAAAAACAGTCCGAACAACGCAACCTAGAGTCAAAATATACCGACTGTACCAAAGAGATATCACGTTTAACAGGTACGTTGGTGGTTGCACAAAATACACGCCAACACCATGTTGCAAAACAGGCTAAAGACAAAAAGAATAAGGCATCAGGATCAAGAATTGAAGCAAATGCGCTAAAAGGTAAAAGCCAAGAAACAGAATCAAAGCGTCGTGCAATAATTCAAAAAAAATTAAATGACCAAATTCAGCAACGGCAATTGTTATCTGGTCAAATGCATGATGATATGATAAAGATTCCATTACCGTCCAAGGCCTTTTACAGCAAAGAGTTGATAAAAATTTCTTCGTTGTATTTCGCATATGCAGACAGTCAAATTTTTAGCAATTTTGATTTTTCTATGTATGGTGCAACACGTGTTCGGCTGACAGGAAAAAATGGAGCAGGAAAATCAACCCTTTTAAAAATAATTTGTGGCAAATTATATCCGCAGTCGGGCGATATAAAAACCTTTGGTCGCATAGTGTATTTGGATCAGGATTTATCGCTGCTGGATTACGACAAGACAGTTGTTGAAAACATTATGTCAATATCTGGTGTGTTAAAACATGATGCTCATGCAATCGCAGCAAACTTTGGTTTTCGTGGTGATGCATCCAAAAAGACAGCGGGAAAATTATCGGGTGGCGAATTACTAAAGGCAACATTGGCAACGATATTAGGTGCCCCCCACCAACCAGATTTACTGATTCTGGATGAACCAACAAACAATTTGGATATCAAAAGCATATCAATATTAGAAGAAGCGCTGAATCAATATCGTGGTGCGATTCTATTGGTATCACATGATACGATATTTGCTAAAAATATCAACATAGACAGAATTGTTTGTTTATAGTTTTGTTGGAATTTGTATATGGTTATTCGTAATAAAATCATACCCCGCCAGGAAAATAAAACGCCCAATATGGGCGTTTTATTTTTGTGCCGAAATAGGGGGCCGAACCCAGTAAAGCCACGATAGTGGCGTGGGTTCGACAATGAGTAGGTTTGACAAGTATTACGCCGTCAAACCGTCAGGAATGCCCCACAGCCCCGCCATCCGCGGGGCGAGGGAATACTTCATCTCCGCCAGAAATATTCCCCTCCATCGGAGGGGTGTTTTTATTTATAAAAACGGGGAGGGTTCTGCCACCTTCCCGCCACAAGGTTGCCAGTATGTGCAACGAAGTTATCAAAATTCTTTCCGCGTGTATACTTTGATATGATTATGGACGGCCAAGTATCTGTTGAGGATGAAAAGTTCGTAGATATTGCCACATCAATTATGGTGGGGCATTTGGAATCACATCCAGAAGACATGGAACGCATAATGACTACATTTTATGAAAAGTCAATACCTCAGGAAGTGCTGGCTATGCGTATGCCGGGGCCGCGGTTGGAACGGCAATCGGTATTGGCAACATGATTGTCCAAGGATTCAAGTGGCGCAAAGAACAAAAGAAAGCAGGAAAACCATATGGCTTGAAAGCATTCTTTTCGGATAAACGCAATTGGGGACCAGCGGTCGCATCAGGTCTTGGTATTGCTGCAGTCATCAGCATGGCAACAGGTAATCCAGAACTGGCCACAGGATTCGGTGTTGGTGCAATGGCTGTTGGCGGTGGGTCCGCGGCAAAGATGGTTTATGATGATGCGCTGAAAGCCGGTTATACCAAAGGTCAAGCATTGGCCAGTGCAATTGGGGTTGTAGGTGCAACAATTGCCGGTGGGCTGGCAGGACGTGTCGCAATGGACGGTGTCATCAGTTATGTTAACAACAACACCGATAGCAATTTATTCAAAACAGAACACACGACTACGAGTGAACACCAAATTGGAACAAATCGGGTGTACGAAGATGGTGTAATTCAGCATCATGAAGATATGATGTTGAAAAATCATTGGGAAACACCGAAATCATTGAATGCTCGAATTGATGGTTTGATGAATGCAGGCTTGTCGCACGATGATGCAATGCGTTATTTGTTGGTGTGGCATGATGCAACTGATCATAATTTAGGCCCCGGATATTTTAATAATATAGGAATGGACCCTGATGCCCTGGCGGCATTACGTGGTTCAATTGATGGAACGACCATACATTTAAGTCCTGAAGCAATGGCCGCATTTGAACATTTTAATCCACATATTTCTGCAACAAATACCGTTGGATACATGCCTGGTGCACCAGTCAGTTATGATTTGCCGGCAAATGCCACATACGATGCTAACGGTGTTTTGATGCCAGGAAATGATGTGTATTCAACATATGTAGAACATGGCGGTCAAGTATTTTCTGATATACCTGTTATGACCACAGAAACAAATAGTGTATTTACACCAAACGAATTGGCGTTCCCCGCAGGCATAGGCACAGTGGGATTTTATGAACCACGAGTAGTTCCCGCGCAATATCTTAATCGTATGCGTGAACGCGCAAGTGCGTTGGCAGATCGTAGTACCAAGATTGTTCCGCCATCGAATGAGAATGGCAATGGTGAAAACACACCAGGCGGAAATACACCACCAACTGGTAACACGCCGGGTGGAAACACACCACCGACAGGCAATACCCCAGGCGGAAATACACCACCAACTGGTAATACCCCCATAGGCGATATAGACACACAACCAGCAAGCACAAAGCGCGGATTTTTCGGTAGATGCAAAGATGTCACCTATAAAATCATGCAAAGCGTGTATCATGGATTACAAAAAATTCAACAAGGAGTACATAATATGAAAAAACAAAACATTATAAACCAAAATGAACGTGCAGTTGAACGCGCAAGAGGTGTCAAAGCACTGAAAGATGAATATGGCGACATGTCAATTGATGAAATCAATGAAATCACATTGAAAGATGCGGCTGCGCCGGCAAACCAAAACGAACGTTTGAAAAAACGTTTGGGCGAAAAACGTCTGAAACTTGTTGCAGAACTAGATATGGCAGATGTTAAACAAAAACACGAAATCAAACAACGTTTGGCACAATTGGATGCGTTGGCAGAAGAAGTCGAAGCATTCAATAAGATGGGCGGAAAAGATGCAATGGAAGCTCGTATGCAGTTATCTGAATTAGAAAACAAATTAAAAATGATTGATGCACAGGGCGAAATAGATTTAGATGTTGCACGTGCTAAGGGCAAAAACCAAGTTGGTGATATTAGAGCAGATGGTCGTACTTCACGTTTCAGAAAGGCGGCACAAGCTCTCTCAGGCTTTGTGAGGGGTTTGGGCGATAAAACGAAAGATGATATTACATCTGCTGACAATGCCGCTAAATTAGCAAAAAAACAGTTGGCAAAAGCGAAAACGGATACTGCAAAGAAAGTGTGGGAAAATGCCGCAAAAAAATTAACAGAACTCATGAGGAATCATGAATATACAGAAGAACAAAAAACCAAAATCGCTGAGGCTCTTATTCAGGAAAGCCTGTATCAAGCTGAAAGAGCTAAATAATTATGCGATAAAAAACAAAAAAAGACCCAGAAATGGGTCTTTTAATTTATCGTGTATGACGGCCACGTTCATTTTGTAATTTATATTGAACAACCTTTGACAAGTCAACAACTGTGCAGTTGCCACCGGTAAAGTATTCAAAAGAATCATTATAACCGGATGCAATAACTGGTTGACCACGATCATCTGGTGCGAAAACCCTGCCAGATTGATCCACAAAGCCACGACCAATGAATACTTTGGTATGACCAGGGAATCTTACGATAGCACCTTTACCAATGTTGGCAAATGCAGCAGGTTCCGGATTTTCTATAACGGCACCAGCAACTTCACCATATTGACCTTTGAAATAATTTACAAAGGAATCACCATTATAAATGGCATCGCGGCGACCGTCTTTCTTATCAAATACATCAACTTTGCCACGCTTCACTAATCCAGAACGTCTTACAGCATCTTGGATAGCAGTTGTTGCAGCTTTATTGCAATAGTTATAATCTAAACCGTATTTTTTGCCTGGAGTTGTTAAACGATGATTTACAGAGTCAATACCCAAAGCCATTTCTTTGGCGATTATTTCACCGAAAACTTCACCGACTTTCTGATTTGAATAGTTTGTCCAATTGATGGTAGGATATGAGTTCGGATCAAAATACGCGCGATTTAATGTCGCAGGATTAAATGTTTCTGCTGTGACACGTTCGCCAGTTGCTGGATCGACGTATTCCGTATGAAACTTATTCAAAGCATTCTCTTCACGATCCTCAAAACGATTTTGTTTTGCGTTATTTGTTAAACCCCATGCCAACATAGCCCCAGCTACAAGAGTGTAGAAGTGGGTTGCTACCGGATGAGTCAAAACCCTTTTTACGTCTCTTTTAGTTACATTCATTATATGCTCCTTAATTTTGGTTACACATCATAACATAGACCAAAAACATAAATTGTCAATACAAACTTGACAATTTTTATTTTGTCGCTATTATATATTTGTCCAAAAAATGGAGATGAAATGAAAGACACAAAGTTGAGAAACTTTCTACTTGGATCTATCCTGGTTGGCGGACTTGCCACAGGGGTAGCTGGTTGTTCACAAAAAGGACAAGACAAAGACGATAACGACAAAGTCAAAACAGAGGTTGACTCAGCAAAACCACAAGAAGATACCTATGGCAATGTTGCATTGTTCGAAAGTTCTCGCAGCGATATCAAATTTGCGCTGGCATTTGTTGAAAACTATTATCCATACATATATTGGTGTGGCGAAACATGGACCACAGGGCATGGCCTTACTGTTTTGTATAATGCCGACGGAACATATAATAAAGTAACAAGAAATACACAAGTGCCAACACTTGAAGAATCAGATGTATTCAAAGGCCGTTATTTAACACGCGAAGTATTGCCGGACATTAAAAACTGCGTAACTGTGCCTATGGATGAAAACACTTTGCTTGCGGCATGTGCACTTAGATATTATATAGGTAGCTCAAACTTCAAAAAATCAGCATTTTTGAGAGATTTGAACGCAGGAAAAACAGGTGTCATGTTGGCAAATACATTGACAGGATGGCGACAACAAGATGGTATGCCTAACAGAATGTATTTCTTTGCAGCACTTATGTGTGGCGCAATAGATTATGCAGACTTGTTGGATTTACGTGCTGAAGGTTGCTATAACTTAAAATATAAAGATATGTTTGTATATCGCAATGGTCAGCCAAAAATCGACAAACAAGGCTTCTATGAATGGGATTTTTCAAAGGTACGCGAAAACCTTGAAAAGGCAAAACAGCCAAGAACTGTTTGTTTAAACCTTGGAAAAAGGAAAGGTCGTGTAAAGGTTGATTGTAAACCTGTCAAAGAAATCGTGCCAGAATACATTTGGCAAGAGGTAAATGACAAGGTCACTCGTGAAAAACGCAAAAACACCAGCAAAACAGTTGGTCTTATTACACTGGGTGCATTAGGTTTGGGTGCAGCAATAGCATACAAGCGCAAACGGCAACTTATGCAAAGACACCGTTAATTTATAAATGATATAACAAAACAAATCCCCTTTCTCGGAAAAGGGATTTTCTTATTGTGTTATTCCCGATATACCTTTACCGCATAGCTCAGCATAGATTGGTTTGTCCAAACCAGTGGAATGAATTGTTAGCATTTTGCATCATGTTTGGATTCTTGTTGGCCAAGCCAGAGAAGAAATAAAAATCTGTAGAAACTTTGGATGTGTAGCTCAGTATACCGGTTATATGTGTATTAACGGAAAGAAGCACATAATGTTTTAAGTTTATGTAATTCTGCGCGTATGGTCGGATTGTTTGACCATTTAATCAGAGCATCCCAATCTGCTGAATCAAACGATTGCTTGATGGTGCGTAATTTATCATGAATTTTACTGCGCTCAACCTCGGTTATGTCGGTGGCTGACAAGCATGCCGCCACTGATAAGTATTCTTGTGCTTTTGATGTCATTTTGTACCCCTTTATTCATCATAGAAATATGTCCAGCATGGACGCAACATCAGTAATGCCGTCACATAGTCTTCGCCCCAGACGTCTTTGTTCAGGTAATCACGTGCGTCCTGCATATGGATGTCCGTTGTTTCACTGTTTATTCCTGCGATAAACAGTTCGTTCAACAAATTCAAACTGACATAATTCAATACGCAGTGATGCAGGGCTGTCTGCCCATTTTTATCACACCCATTTATGTTGTCGCACTTTGATATCAGGTATTTCAGGATATTTATATCCACCCCCGCATCAATTGCCGCAATCAGATCCGTATATGCGACCGGCCCACCATTCGCAACACATTGGCCAATGCGTTGCAAAGTATCTTTGTTGGCTGTCCGCCATTGTTGTTCATATTTGTCCTGTATCGGCTTTATGTGTTCGTGCATATTTTTAATCAGTATTTCACGTATATATGGTGTTGTATGATTTCGTATCAGGTATTCCCAGTCAACCTTACTCAGTTTTTCTGGGCACTCCTCATACAAATTCCACAGCACATCAACCGCACTTGACACTTGTGTCATGCTTGCCTCCTTTGGCTGTTGTTTGATAAAAATTGGAAATTAAAACTTTGCCCCCAACGGACATTATAGATATAGGTCAATATCCATAAAATTCAAGTCAATTTCATTGAAAAATACGCGGAATTTGTATGTGGTTATCCGTATTGTATTCATACTCAGCCAGTATTCTGGCATATATGCCAGTACAGATAAAAAGCCCGCAGTTCTGCGGGATTTTTCATGCATTGACTTCGGTATGGGCGAAAATCACCCCTTTTTACACACAAAAACACCCGTTTCTATACAAAGCCCCTTTTTCGATAGTCAAATCTACATCTATTGACTGTTCAAATAAAATACCCTATAATTAGAAACATGAAAACACAAATTGCTTTTTGTCCTTTCATTTGGTGGCTGTAGTCACAGCCAACATTTTTCGTACTTATTTTTTATAAAACAACACAATTAATTTCATTTTTTAACAAAGGTTTTTTTATTATGAAAAACAATGAACAAAAAGTTATGTTAACTGGTGTGCGTCCAAGTGGAAACCTGACCTTGGGAAACTATCTGGGGGCAATCAAGAACTTTGTGACCCGTCAGAGCCAATACAAAAGTTACATCTTTGCTGCGGACCTTCATGCGATAACCAGTCCACGCGATCCAGCTGAATTGCACGAAGCCGTCAATAACTGCATCGCCATGTATTTGGCATGTGGCATTGACCCAGAACAAACAATTGTGTTCCGTCAAAGCGATGTTTTGGAGCATGGTATCATGGGCTTTATAATGACATTCCAGACGCATATGGGCGAATTGTCACGAATGACCCAGTTTAAACTGAAATCGCAATCTGCGGGTAAAAACGGTATTGATACTGGGCTATTTGTGTATCCACCATTGATGTCTGCCGATATCTTGCTGTACAACACAGATATGGTTCCGGTTGGCCTGGACCAGCAACAGCATGTAGAATTGACGCGCGATTTGGCGCAACGGTTCAATAATCGCTATGGCGATATATTTAATGAACCGGATGTTTATATCGCACCGGTTGGTAACAAGATTTTGAATCTGCAGAATCCAACCGAAAAGATGAATAAATCAGACGGACCAAACCCAGGAACAATCTTTTTGATGGACGATTTGAAACTTGTTCGCAAAAAGATAATGTCTGCGGTTACAGACAGCGAGGCGATAGTACGATTTGATGAAGAAAATAAACCCGGTATATCAAACCTGATTAGCATATTGGCGGCAACAACCGGCGAAAGCATTTCGAACATAGAAAAACGGTTTGATGGTCACGGTTATGGGGATTTCAAACGTGAGGTTGCAGATGCCGTTTGTGATTTGATTGAACGTATTCAAACAAATTACGAAAAATTCAAGAATCCGGAAGTATTGAACAAGATTCTTGATGACGGCGCAGAAAAAGCACGCGTGGTCGCATCGGAAACCTTGAATCGCGCCAAGCTTGCATTGGGATTGAAATAGCTTAATTTAGGTATGGGAAAGTTCGCAACAGAATTTATCCCCGCCAGGAAAATAAAACGCCCGATATGGGCGTTTTATTTTTGTGCCGAAATAGAGGTTCGAACCCGGTAAAGCCATGACAGTGGCGTGGGATCGACAATGAGTAGGTTTGACAAGTATTACGCCGTCAAACCGTCAGGAGTGCCCCACAGCCCAGCCACACGCGGGGCGAGGGAATACTTCGTCTCCGCCAGGGAATTAAAATCTTAAACCGCCCACAACGGGCGGTTTTGCCTAATAATTATCAATTCGTATAAAATCTTCATCTGCCTGGGGTTCTTCGAACATTTGTTTAATTGTATCAAAGTTTTTTATGTTATTTTCTGCGATTTTACCCGGCCGTTGCGCGATGCGTTCCTTTAAGATTTCATCTGGTGCATAAACGTAATATACAATTGGCGTCATCCCAATTTGTCTGGCGCGTGCACGCGCGGCGTCACGCGATTTGCGCGTCCAAAATCCAACATCAAAGACAACATTTGTATTCGATTGTGCGCACAGTTGAATTTTTTGCCATAAATCATCTTCTGCTGTGGTAAAACATTTTTCCCAGTTGCTTTCATATTCGTCACGCGCAAACATTTGCATTACGTGGTTATCAACATTCATATATTCTGCGTCATACTGTTTGGCCAGTTGTTTTGAAATGGTTGTTTTGCCCGCCCCCAGGAATCCACATATCAGAAATATCTTTGCCATGCTATATGTCCTTAGTAATATGTTTTAAACATTAAAACCGACCTTTCGGTCGGCTGCAATTATGGCGCACCCGGCGCGATTCGAACGCGCAATCCCCGCCTTCGGAGTTATATGCTTTGACTAGTGTCAAATTCGCTATAACCCGTTGTTTGTAAGGCGTTGGACGTGCCTGTATTTGTACTTAAAATTTTGTGGCTACCGTATGGCTACCTTTTGATATAAAATCAAAGCAAATTTCAAGCAAAATCTTCTGGCGTACCCAGCAGGATTCGAACCTGCAGTCTTCACCTTCGGAGGGTGACGTGTTATCCAGTTGCACCATGGGTACGTACCGTCAGTATACTATAATAAAATTTAATAAAAATCAATCTGTCTGATTGTTTTTTGTTTCGGATGTGATTTCTTGTTGCGTTTGTTGAGGGTGCTGTTTGACGGCGGTCATAATTGAAACGCATAATGACAATAGGGCTATTATTGTTGCAATAACAGAAATCCAAAAACTTTTTCGTGTTATCAAGATGTTGTTATTTTCTATATCACGTTTTTGTTTGGCTGATATAGCATCAAATGCAACACCTTCATGTCCGTCATACGGACAGAAAAATTCACATTTCTTATTTTTTAATTCGTCTTGTTTATCAATTAGTGCACCTTGTGCCCACGGGTAATGCTTTCCAGATGTTGGTAGTTGTGATTTATGACACGCTAAACGGCATATGTCGCTTGCAGAGAATCCTTTGATTGGGTTAACGGCATGCTCGTCGCCGTCTTTTATTTTTTGACGCGTTTCGTGATCTAATTCCAAATACTGACTATAGCGCATTTTGCACAAAAACGCACAATTTAAGCAACATGGTTGTGATTTATTGCGGTTTTTCATGAGTTTAATCCTGTGATTTTGGCAAAATGTTTTGTAGTTCTATTATAGTTTGTATAAGCCGTTCAAGCAAATTCTTGTAATGCGCTTGTAATGATGAATGTTTGATTTTGATTTCGTCAATAATTTTAGTTTGTTCGGATTGATTTTGGTGGGCGTCACAAGCGTTTCGAATATTCCGAATTTCATCTAATACATCAAGTATAGATGCATTTAAGTTTTTGTCTTTCAATAAACATTTTAACAACTTTATGCTACCATAATCTTTAAGGTCTGTTTCTTTTTCGTTAAATTCGCTTGTTAGAATTTGTTTAATTTTATTTGTCTGTATTTTGTGAATAAAAATATTGTATAAATTCGTAATAGATGATGCCCAAGTTTTGCTGTTTTCGTCTATGTTTACATTAACGGATGCATTTGTATCTACATTCCAAAAAGGATGTTTTTTTAAGTCATCAATTATTCGTTTGAATTGTTGTTGCAAACTTTCTGTTTCTGAAAATCTGCCTTCAAAATCGTTTGTCCATGCCCGTTCTGAAATTCCGCCAAGCGGATTACCGTTCATCGGTGGTGCAACATTAAAAGATTTCCAATATATTTGTTCGGCGTATGGCAGTTTTGATAAATCCAATAAATATGCATGAACTAATCCATCGTCGTTTATATCATAGCTTTTTAGTTCCCAACCTTTGCAATCAATGTGTCTTTCAAAAACTCTGTATTTGTCCGGATTGTTCCTATATTATAGTTAATACATCGGCGTTAAAAAATGCCGCAGACAGACCGTGGGGATAATCATTATCCTTCCAATTAAAATAGTTGCACAATCCGTCAGGATTACATGAATACGTTTTTTGCTCACCATTCTTGAAATCATAAATTAAAAAATCAGCGTATTGTTTTGGTGTTTCTAGTAAAGGTTTTTTCTGAATAATTTTGAAACCACGTAAAAATATAGAATCTTTTGTTGTGCCAATCGACATGTTAAAATCTGTGTTATTAAGTTGTTCACGGTTCCAATCCCAGACAATATCATTTCCGCCTAATCGCATACAATCAAAATATTTTACCAAAGTTAAACCGCAAGCATGTAAGTAAATATTAAGATATTTTTGTTTGATTGTCATATATTCACATGTCGGAGTTTTTACATATTTTACAACTTCTATCAGATCTCCAAGCTCATCATAAAGACAATAGGCACTTTTATGGGGCACATAATGAATATCTAAGATGTGCGATACCTTTTGGTACAAATCCAAGTAATGCTTGTTTTCTGAATCGGTTCTCCCATCAAAACTTCTGACAAAATAAATTGGTTCGACATCTTCTGATTCTTTTGGAGTAACCTTAGAGCATTTTTGTCCTGCATACATAGTCCACCAGTTCCAACCATTTTCAAAAATCCAATTTGATGGTTGATTAAAAGAGTTTATCTTGTCATCTTTTACCAATACAGAACATATAAAAACAGAATCTTTATAATTATCGCTATCATTATAGTAAAGTAGGACATCGTTATTGTCGTCAGAATTTTCTGCAAAATCCAAAAAATCCGAACCTTTTAACCAATCAGGGTCGTCTTTATGTTTTAAAAGAGAAATTTTCTTTTCAAGTAACGTCATAATTGTTCCATTTTTATAGAATATAATATAAAAAATTATATGATAAAAATCAAGGTAAATGAAAGAAAATAGCCGCTTTTACAGGTTTTTACAAGTGTACGATTTCAATGTCTGGGAAATGTTGTTGCAGGTATTCCGCGACAAGTCGTCTGTGACAATTTTCGGCGGTCTTTTCTGCACATAAAAAGCACACTTTGTTTATAGTGTTGGGCGTGAACAGGTTTTCTATCTGACGTTTTTTAAGGATGTCGTTGAAAATCTGTTCGTATTCCGCCCAATTTATCGTGCCGTTCTTGATTTTGGTTAACAAATCAAGCGTTGGTGTCAGTTCTGGTATATATTTATATTTGTCGCCAAACGTGATTTGTAAATTCGTGCCAGATGTCCAAAGCACAAATCGCGACTGTCGCCACAATCGAACATCAATCACGGTATTAACATCAACGGCATTTAGTATTTCTGCGAAAATTTCTTTGTTTTTTCCGTTTGTTCCGATTGTGTATATTTTAAGCATTATTTATTCCATTTGACCTTTTTAGCAATAGGGTAATGATGTCTGGTATTAACAAGACCAGTGTCGGCATAACAATAATTCTCTGGGTCTTTTATTGAATAACGTCGTCCAAATGCGTAACCATTGCCGGCATTTTGTAGAATCCATGTGTCGTGATAATAATAAGAGCCTGCATCAGCTCTGACAATAGCATCTGTGTCATTCAGGTCAGT
>SAMEA3663077__coassemble_312_pt1 | contig 19580 bp, 27 predicted proteins | sample SAMEA3663077__metabat2_low_PE_009 | metagenome-assembled genome bin SAMEA3663077 (sample SAMEA3663077) | pig gut metagenome | biome: pig gut; feature: pig-associated habitat; material: faeces | place: France | collected 2012 | reverse complement strand
TAAAAATCCCCCATCCGGGCCCCGCGCAAACGAATGTTTGCGTGGGTGGACATTGCGGGATTTTATTGTGTAATCTTATGCTTAATCTCGCGAATTCGGGCCAGTATTTCCTTTAAATCCGCATCTGTCGCGGCTGGGGTGGGGCGATTGTTAACCTCGTCTGCAAGGACAATGCACAACGTCGCCAACAGCGCATTTTCCGGCAATGGCCCAATCTTATCCAAAATCTGGCGCGCGCGTGCATCCACCATTTTGCCCAATTCGACCAGGCGTGCCTCTTGCCCGTCTTCACATCCCATGGGATAGTTTTTGTTTACAATTGGTATGGAAACAACACTCATTTTTTCAATTTCCTTAGTATAGATAAAGATTTATCAATCGCGTCGGCTGCGCGCGCATTTTTATCGCGCAGGGTGCGCACCTGTTCGGTCAGGATTGCCACCTCTAAATCCGTTTGTTTGCCCGCATAAATTGCCGTGCCGTGTAATTTTGCGGCCGCTTCTTCCAGGTGGGTCAGTTCTTGAAAAATTTGCTGTTTTATATCCGCCATATTTTCAGTTTAAGACATTTTTTATATGCGTTCAACCCTAAAATGTGATATAATGCGACCATAACTGTGGGGGATGAATTTATGAAGACCAAAATAATCTATATTTCCGGTAACGAAGTGTTTGAAATGTCTGAAATTCGTGCGGCATTTAATTCTGTGCGGGCGGCTCTGGGACTGGATAAAGATACGATTCTGTTTGGTGTTCCGGTGGACAGTGATACTGCATTAACGGGGGCGGACAATGTGGATGCGCCCATGGTCGATGTTGTTGAACCGGTCATTGTTGATGATGTTGCCCCCGAAAGCATGGAATCTGTTGCCATGCCCGTGGTTGAATCAGAACCCACAATTGAACCAGTTGTCATGGCCGAACAAGTTATCGAACCGGTGGTCGAACCAATTCCCGAACCGGTAATTGAACCTGTGGTTGAAAGCACCCCAGACCCAGTTATTCCAATTTTATCAATATTGTCTGCCGGTGATGAAACGCGCGAACCGGTAATTGAACCTGTTGCCACTGTGGTTGCCGAACCTGTCACAGAACCAGTTGTAAACACGATTGTTGAACCTGAAATTGATACGGCGGATGGCGCGGTAATATCTGATATCAGCATTGATGCCGAATTATCCACCCCAGTCGATTCCACCGATGATGTGGCTGAACCCGTTTCAATTGGCGATATGATAACGGACGATGCGCCTGTTCCACAAATGGAAAAGACGTTGGAACAATTGTTGGAAAGCATGACGCCCCTGCGCGAAGATGTTCAACCCACCGCCGATGTGGATGAAACACCAATTGATATTTTTGAAATCGATAATGCTGACGCGACATTGGCGCAATTGGCAACTGAATTTGCCGATAATCAGGATAAAATTCCCACCACCCCCAAAACATCTGGCGCAGGTAAAATTGGGAAATTGAAAAACATCCTGCCGTTTAAAAAGGCCAAGCGCGATGACAATGGCTTGATGGGTGATTTATTTGGCTGGGCGGGAATTGCGGCCAACGATGAAGATTTCTCTATCCCTGGATTTTTTACCCCCGCCGCATCAAAAAAGCAGGGCGCATAACGTATTAATATGAACGCAGATACGATAATTCGATTGCTAACAAATTCCGGGTTTCACAATATTCGTGTGGACCCTGATTTTGTATATATGGAAGATCCGTCCTGTATCCTGCGCAGTTTCGAGATTTTTGCCAATTATGCCTGGTGGTTTATTACTGTTTTAACTGGGGCAATGATTGTGGGCTGGGCAATATCAATGATACGTGGTGCAAAAAATGATTTTTTCACCAACCTGCGTAATTTGATTGTTATGTTTGGTGTGCTATCGATTGCAGGGCCAATGATGAACCTGATATATGGTGATGATTTATTTGCGCGTGGCTGTCGTACGATATCTGTACCAATTTCTGAAATGAACCGTCTGTTAGATGCACGCAATGCAAAATTAAAATCGCGTGACGAATATGATTTATACGAAGATTTTGATATTTATGATTCTGGTGCTGTCTATGATGATACACCCATTCATGATGTTCCATATTCGGCCGCGCCCCTGACGTCATCTGGCCAGCCCGCAGATTTACGACTTTAACGATTTCTTTTGCAACCACGGTAACGCGCGATAAGAATGTAAAACGCCATTTGATGCCAATACCAGGTGGTCATACAACGTTATATTCAATGGTTCTAATGCTTGGATTACGTGTTCGGTCAGACTGCAATCGTCAAGTGACAGACTGTTATTCGAAACAGGATGATTATGCAACAGCAACACACTTAACGCATTCAGTTGCAATGCCTTCTTGGCAATTTCACGTGGATATGCACCTGTTTGATCAATTGTCCCGTTCGAGTGTTCTTCCACATATATCAATTGCATATTTGCGCCCATATACAGCACAAAGAATTTTTCAACAGTCGCATTTGAAATCAAGGTGCGACAATATGCATTTCTAAATTTATCATCCTGTAAATATGTCCCAGATACTGCACGTTGTTCATACGATATCAATTCCAGTTCATGAAATAATTTAATCAATATGGCTGTATTATGGCCAATCCCAGGCACTTTGACCAGTTCTTCAACCGGTGCGCGCAACACATAATATATATTTTTAAATTGTGCAATCAATTTGCGCGCCAGTGGCTTTACATCGCGACGTGGTATTGCGTATGTCAGCAACAATTCCAATTTTTCATAGTCCGCCAATTGACCGTTCAGCAGTTTTTCTTTCAGTCTTTCACGGTGACCCACATGAAACAGTTCGTCTGACTTTGCCATAGTTTTTATCAGATCATCTTTTCTGTAAAAATAATTGCACCATCTTCGGTGATTCCGATTGTGTGTTCCCACTGTGCGGACAATCCGCCATCCACCGTGCGTGCCGTCCAACCATCTGCGTCAATTTTGCACTCGGCCGAACCGGTGTTAATCATAGGCTCAATTGTGAACACCAATCCTGGCACCATCTTAACCTTGTCCCAGCATTTATCATAGAAATGATAAATCTGCGGGTCGTCATGCATAACTTTGCCAATACCGTGCCCAACAAAGTCGCGTGAAATTGAAAAACCGTGCGGATTCACAACTTCTTCGATTGTTTTGCCAATCTCAGACAATGGCACACCCGGCGCACAGATTGAAATTGCGGCATTCAGTGCGTCTTGGCACACCTGTACCAGTTTACGTGCCTGGGGGGTAACATTTCCAATCATAAACATACGCGATGCATCGCCATGAAATCCCTTATACTCTGCGGTCAAATCAACGTTTACAATATCGCCGTCTTTTAATATTACTTCATCACTGGGGATGCCATGAACAATTACATCATTAACGGATGTGCAAATATGTTTTGGATATCCTTGATATCCCAGGTCAGACGACCGCGCCCCATTTTCTTTCAGAAATTGTGCAACCATACGGTCAATTTCACCGGTTGAAATCCCCGCCCGAATATGCGGTGAAATAAAGTCAAAGCAACGCGCCACAACATCGCCCGCCGCGCGCAATCTTTTAAAATCCTTGGGTGCGTACACAGATGCCAACATTTTATTTAATTCCTTCGTTTTATTGCCAATTTTGCCGCCCGTGCACACAGTTTCAGTGCGAAATCGCGCAACAGTATTTCACCGGGCATGCCCGTTGTGCGCAATTGGCGTTCCAGTTCGTTTAATCGCACCAGCACAGCGGTTATTTCCGCGTCTGGCCAAATTTTGATTGCTTGTTTGAATTTATCTTCTACTTTCCAGAACAGGCGTGGTAATTGTCCATCCACAACCGCAGTTTGCAGTTTTTTAAAATGCCCCGCCAACATACGTATCAGCATATTTGGTTCTTTGTTATCGTACAGCAATCTGTCCAATGCCTGCATCGTTGGTTGAATATGTCCCGCCGTCAGTGAATACAAGAAATCGTCAATATCCGCCGCACCTGTATCGGGCAAACACTTTTCCACATCAGACAATTCGACAATGCGTTTGTCGTCAACGTACAGTGCAATTTTGGTCAAAAAACCACGTGTAATTCCCCGATCCCCCCCCAGGTGCGACGTCATATACGCCATTGCATCTGGTGTAATCTGCTGTATTCCCGCCGCCGCCGATAATTCGTTCCGTATCAGTGTTGCCAACGTGCGCGCATCATCTGTATAGCACGCCAATGCCGCCATATTATCCGCGCCTTCAAACATGGCACGCAATCCGCCCCCTGCGCGCAAATCGCCCGCCGCCACAATAACAGTTGCGCACAGCCCCCCATGATTAACCAGGTCTGCCACCTGTTTGGCGCACGCATCCCCTGCATTGGAAATAATTACCATTTTTCGCCCACCAAACATAGATGGTGTGCATGCCTCGGCAAACAGGGCGTCTTGCTTTTCGCGCAGTTCATCTGAATCCACTGCGAACAAATTATCATTTTCAATGCCCAATTTTTTGACGGCCAAATCACAGTATTCGTCAACCTGACCGGCGTCCGGACCATAAATTAACACCGCGCGGATTTTTTCGATGCCACCTTTAAAATCAGCGTCTTTCCATTTCATTATTTGGCATCCGTATTTTTGTCGGTGTGTGCAAACTTGTACGTTTCTGCAATTGCGCGCGTTCCAATTTTTTCGGCCAGAACATTAATCGTATTTTTTACTGCGTTATTATACGACGCGTTTGACGCCACCAGGTATCGCACAAACGTATAAGATTCCGCCGCGCGTTCCGTTCCGCTGGCAATCTGTTTGCCGTTGTGCGTCAACACGTATGTCGCGGTCAAAGATACTTCCTGCCATGTGGCGTCCCCGGTTTGTTCCAGGGCCTTGTACTGGGTGTTTGGTGTGTTCAGTTTTACCGTCAATTTATATGTTGCGTCCGCCCCATGTTGTCCGCCAAATTTTGCCCACAGTGCATTTCGCAAATCAATACCATTAATACCACTGATTGGTTCAACATAGATATTTGTGTCCTGGCCTGAAAACATTGGTTTAAATCCGCATCCCGCCACCAAAATTAATACAAACAGTAATAAAAATTTTTTCATGACCGCATCCATTTCCTGTTGCAATTTATTTGTATATTACCTAGACTTTTTATAAATCGCAAGGGGGAATGATGAATATTTTTATCATGATATTGTTTGCATTATTTATGGCTGGTTATTACCTGATGGATTCGCCCAGCCAGACTGTCGCGCAGCATGGCACAGAATATGCCGTATCACGTTCTGACCTGCGCACAATTGCCCAGTGTGCAACCGCCATGCATAACGCCCAAATTAATGGAACAGAATTTAACGATATTTGCATTGAACAAAATGGCATAGTCAGCAAATTTATCTGTCTGGACAGCAAATTAAAAACAACCAATTGCGAAGTTGTAAAAAATAAAAAGCCTGCATTCAGTTACATTGTTACTGCGACCGCCCCCCTGGATTCCAATGAGCATAATGCGATGATGGAAATATTGGAAACGTACTATTCAGATGCTGGCACATTTGGATTGTTGGACGACAATATGATAATGTCTGGTGGTTCATCCCTGCGTCGTCAAATTCCATCTGAAATTATTGCAAATATGGAATTGGTTGATGGTCAATTGGTATATTTGACCCAGTATGAAATTCCAGACGCTGGCACTGAATACGATATTGCGCCTGCGCCCGATGTCTTTTGCCCGGTTGGCACGGCCAAGGCATATCGTTTCGGCCGTTGGCAGTGTGTTGGTCAAAATGTCAAAACGGACTGTGGTGGCGATATGATATGGGATTCTGATTTATACGAATGTGTCGCGGACGAGTCGCGCAAACCCCTGTGCGCTGACAATCAGGCGGCCGTTATGGTTGACAGTGTTTGGGAATGTATTGACCCGTTCCCTGATAAAAGTTGCCCTGAAAAAATGGTTGCCCGTTTAAATTATAATACGCTTGAATGGGAATGTGTTGTTGATCCCACCGGTACGGCTAATACCAAGAAGTGTGCACATATCACATCTGGGGTTGTCTATGGTGCGATTGGTGCGACACTGCGTGTTCCACAAACATCCTGTACAGATTGCGAGCGTATGGTTATCAACTATGATACATGTGTGTCAACCTGTGTTCCCGATCCGGCGCGCCTGAACGATGCGCGTTGTTATCCCGGTGCAGTGGCGGAATGTGTCGGGCCGACCCGTGCATTTTACTTTGGTTTTCCAAATTCTAGGTATATAGAAAACACGGACGCGGTTGCGAATATGTCTGTGCCCCTGGACAAATCGCATTCCCAAAATCGGCGATTTAATTGTCTGGATTGTGGTGCGGGCGAAATTGATTCCGCGCGTTCATTGCCACCATATGTTGCGATATGTAAATAACCAAATAAAGTCTATTGACAATATTCGTTAAAATTTACTAATCTATGATTAAGCGGGGGAACGTTTAGATGACAAAACACTTTCACGGCGCACTTAATCGTATGGCATTAATAACCGCACTGTTGGTTGCGGGTGTGTTATATTTCTGGGCTGATTTCATAGCGATTGCCATTGCGAATATCTGGCTGAACGGGGTGATTATCGGCACGTCATTATTTGGTATTGGATTGTGTTTTGTATTAATGTTCGAATTATTGCCTGAATATAAATGGTTGCATGGGTTTACATCTGGACGTCGTGGAATGACACTGCCACCGCACTTGTTGCGTCCGGTTGCACAAATGCTGTCATCGCGTCCCAAACGCATATCTGCATCGACGTTAAATGGTTTTATGGAAATGATTTTATTACGGTTCGAAGATTCACGTGAATCGGTTCGCTATATAACAAATACGCTGATATTTTTGGGGTTGCTTGGCACATTTTGGGGCTTGATTTTAACGGTTGGCGGTTTTGCGGAATTAATTGGTAATTTGAATTTTTCAGACGAAAACGTTTTACAGTCGATGCAGGCGGGATTATCACGTCCGTTGGCGGGTATGACCACCGCATTTACCAGTTCGCTGCTGGGCCTGGGGGGCAGTTTGATTGTTGGATTCCTGGGGTTGCAGGTACAAACCGCCCAAAACATGATTTATCACGAACTAGAAGATTACCTGGCATCGCACACACATGTTTCTGCAACGGATGTGGCCGCGCAGATACTGCCAAAAATCGATTTGGTAACACGTGAATTGACCAAAAGTGTTCAGTCACTGGAACAAACCATTTCAGGGATATAGAACCATAGATACAAGAGAGAGTAACACCATGATGAACATTCGTTATCGTACATCAACAAATCCATGGCCAGGCTTTGTAGATTTATTTTCAAACCTGGTAATCATCTTGATATTTTTGATGATTGTTTTTGTATTTTTGTGGACCACGACCAGTGTCTTTAACAAAACGAACGGGGCGCAAACTGTTGCCCAGTTGCGCGCGACAAACGCTGAACAGGCCCAGACCATTGAACAAATGTCCCTGGACGAGATAGAGGCCAAACGCCTGCTTATCCTTGCGCGCAATCAGTTAGAGGATTTAGAACAATCCAACACAGAATTGAATAATGAATTAAATGACCTGGATTTAAGTGTAACGGAATTAATCACCGCGTACGAGGCCAAGGTACTTGAACTGCAATCCCAGGGCAATGACCTGCAAAAAACAATTGCGGATTTAAACACCCAATTAAACCAGGCAAAATTAGACAAGGAAAAAACCGCCGCGCTTGAATTGGAACGCAAACAACTTCAGGACGAGATGGAAACCCAGCGTCTGAATCTGGTCGAACAATTGGCAAAATTGCAAACTGCGCTGGACGCCGCCGAAGAAAAATCCCGTGCCCAGGAAATTCAGTATGTTGAAATGTCAACGCGCCTGAACCGCGCACTTGCGGACAAGGTTGCAGAATTAAAAGACATGTCGCAATATCAGTCTGAATTTTACAAGGCAGTTAAAATCGCCATGGGCGACCGCACGACAATTCAAACCGATGGTGACCGCTTCATCGTCAACAGTGACATTTTATTCCCCAGCGGTTCGTATAAATTATCCAATGATGGGAAAAAGCAGTTGCACCTGATTGCAAATGTTATCAAGGATATGGAAGAAAAAATCCCAACCGACATCAACTGGATTATTCGTGTTGACGGCCATACGGATAAAAAGCAGGTTATTTCCGGAACCGCTGGATATAAAAACAACACAGAATTATCATTATTGCGTGCCACGGCGGTTGCCAATGAATTAGCGGCGGCGGGCGTGTCCCCGCGTCGCCTGGTCCCCAGTGGTTTTGGCGATATGCATCCTGTTGAATTGGGAAACGATTCAGCCGCATTACAGAAAAACCGTCGCATAGAATTACAATTAACCAACCGATAACACATCCCCGCCACCCGGCGGGTTTTATGTTGATGATTAAATATAAATATACAAAAATGCCAGCACTTTGGGGCGTGCCATGATTCAAAATGACGATAAGTTTACGGTTCTTGATTTATGCGAATCTGTGCGTTCGGCAACATCTGCTGATTTACGACAACATGTTGCCAATATCAAAAAAAACACCGGCCGAATACGATAAAATGTACACAGAACAACTGGTGTTTAAAAATTGGTGCGCAAACAAATTATAACATTGATACGGGCTGTCTGGTATTATGTCCCGAACATCGCACGAAATTGTCCAAGATATTGACGCGCACAGATACCCCATATGTTATTCAGTTGTTGCGCCGTTTGATTCCGACGCGTCTGCGCTAGTGTGATTGCCACAATTTTCCTGTATCATATCCACCACATGAATACTTTGTGCCCAGTCGCGTGCACTTAGCGCGGCGCACGGATCGCAGTCGCGTCGAATTTGGCCCGGGTGACATGTGTATGCTACGTCCTGGCAAATGCCATATGTGCGTGTTGTAATTGTCTGGTTTAAATAATTGCCGGCCATATCCCAGTATTTTTGTGGCACTGCCCGTGGGTCATATGCCCACATACGTGCCACCATATCACGCGTTCGTTGCACGCATGGATCAGAATCACGGACATGGACAACATTGGTTTTGACATTACTGGTTGGATTTGGATTGTTATTTTTTACCATTATCCACGCAATGATTGCGATGCACGTTCCAACGACCAAGAACAATAAAATATAGTGTGCGATGCCAAATGCAGTGCTGTTTGTTTTAAATTTCTTTGCCATATGTGTGTCCCCCCATTTGTATTGACTTTATCACATAATCAGATGGCAAAAAACGTATTTGTTTTCCCAGAAAACATTGCAAAACAATTTTTTTTGCGATATCATAACACGAACTTGATATCAGCCAAAGGGGGATGCCGTGTTTGTGACTGAAAAATTAAAAACATTCTCTTGGGTAAACGTTGGCAATCCCGATCACGAAGATTTTGAAAAACTGCAAACCGAATACAAAATTGACGAGGATACGATATCAGACATCCTTGACCCTGATGAACAACCCCGCCTTGAAATCGAAGATGATTACAAGGTTATAATTGTTCGTTTTCCAATTATTAACCGCGAAAATGATACCCTGTGGCATACCGAACCATTATCAATTATTCTGTCATCAAACCGTGTAATTACCGTATGTCGCAAGCGTTGTGATTTACTTGATAAAATCAAACGGTCTGAAAAAACATCACGCGAAGAACTTATTTTAAATATTCTGTACTATATTGCGGAATCTTACCTGCGTATGTTAAAGGAATTGAACAAACGTGTTATTGCGTCCAAGCGTGTATTACTGGAACGCATCCGCAAGAAAGAATTAATGGATTTATTAGAAGTTGAAAACAGTTATACCCTGTACATGGCGGGCATTCGTGGAAATGTTGCGGTGCTGGATAAATTGGAAAAGGTTCGTGGCTTTGTAAAAACAGATGATGCCCGCGAATTGGCCGAAGATGCCCGTATCGAATTATCCCAGGCGACCGAGGTTGTCGCATCATACAGCAAAATGTTAAAGTCGATAAAAGAAACATTTGAAAGTGTTATTAACATGGATTCGAACACGAACATTAATCGTTTAACCATGTGGAACATTATACTGGTTGTGCCAACGGTGATTGTTGGTTATTACGGAATGAATCTGGAATTACCCTTTGCCGAACACAGCAATGCCGCCACAGTGATATTTATATTCATAATGGTATTACTGTTGGGCTTTGCGATATTTGGCACAATTCGCCGTCGCATTATATAAAAACGAAATTACTTTTTATCGCAAAAGAAAAACACCGCCGTTTCCGGCGGTATTTCCGAGTGTCCCGAAAGGAAGGAAAGGAGAAAAAGAAATTGGACACTCTAAACTGTGGTGTGGGCACCAGAGTCCAGAGGAGAGAGAATGTAGGAGGGAGTCTGAACCTCTGGTCCCCACAAGATGTTTTCACATCTATCATTGGGTTTGTCCCTTTGACGATTTAAAATATAGTACACTAAAATCGATTCGTCAAGTGTTTTGTCAAAAAAATTTTTTGTGTCAATTTAATCTGTCCATTCCTAGGAAATGGTACTTGTTGTTTTGGCCGGTTTTCTGGAATAAAATCAACATTGTATCAGACGGAAAATTATTCCTGATGTTTAACCAAGAGGGAGAGAAAAATGACGCATGAAGATGTGTGGCGTGCCATCGAACGCTTTGCGACCGAACACGGTATGTCGTGTTCTGGTTTGGCAAAATGCAGCGGTCTTGACCCAACGACGTTTAATAAAAGCAAGCGTTGGTCCAAAGAAGGGCAACCACGATGGCCATCCACCAACAGTATTTCCAAGATTTTGTCGTCCACGGGTGCAAAAATCCAAGACTTTACCAAGTTTATTGATCCACCCGATAACGGGCGCGACTAGATTATATCTGTTTCGGCACCACAAAAACCGCACAGGCCATTCCAGTGCGGTTTTTATTGGACATGAAAAATTATATAGTCTAGAATAACAAACATGTTAAGCGGTGTTCGTATTTATGCATCTGATACAATATGGCGCCAAATCTTGACCGATTTTGGGGCAACTGTTTTAGACGCGCCAAATGCCACAGATATAAATTTTGATAATTTACATATTGATTGTCCACTCAGTTCACTGGAATTAAAGTCTGTCATACTGGATGCCAACGACAGTGCATCTGTTTTGCGCGAAATTTTTGGCGCGTCTGTGTCGTTGCCACGTATTCAGTCCCAAATCATAGTATTATTGCATAAATCCGGTGGTATGACCGGCAATGAACTAAGGGACGCATTGGGGTATGCCCCGGATACCACCACCCATACGGTGGATACTGCTATTTATCAGTTGCGTCGCGCATACGGACGTGGATTTATCATAAATACAAACGGGGTATATCGCATTGGCAAACTATAAACTATTATCATTTGATAAAATCCCCAGCACCCAGGATTATGCCCTGGAATTAATTGCGTCTGGACGTGCAACCGACCATACGGCGATATTGGCTGCGGCCCAGTCTGCGGGGCGTGGTCGCATGCGTCGTACGTGGGTGTCGCACCACGGCAACCTGTATATCAGTTTTATTTTTTCGTCCCCCGAACGCGATGCCCGTCTGTCTTATTCTGTTGGTGTTGCAATTGCAGAAACAATTGCGTCATTTGGTATTCGTCCAACAATAAAATGGCCAAATGACATCCTGGTTGATGGGAACAAGATTGCCGGCGTATTAATTGAATATTCGGGCGATTTTGTTGTGGTGGGCATCGGTATAAATGTGAATTCAAATCCGACGGTTGATCGATATAAAACGACCAAGATGGACAATTATTCTGAAATTCCTATGAATGAATTGTTGGGGCGTCTGATGCGTAATATGGACAAATGGCGTCGCAGCGATTTTCGTGCAGTGCGTGCACGCTGGACTGAATTGGCGGCATGTATAAATCGCCCCATTAAATACCAGGGCGAGGTTGCCGAACTGGTTGGAATCAATGAAAATGGCGCATTGGTTTTGCGTCGTGGAACGCGTTATTTATTGGTCTATGGGGACGAGATTACTGTATAAAATGCCGGAATTCCGCGGGTTTGAAAATAATGTCTTGACTTTTTGTTGAATTTGTGATAATATACAGAACATAAACAGCACAAATTCTGTCCACATCCATCGCGTTGTGGTTTTTTATTGCCCATGCATTTTCTGCATGGGTTTTTATTTTTAACAACTGTGGGACAATCAAATGCAAATGACCTTAGTTAAAAATCCAGACACGTCTGGACACATGAACCTGGCATACAAAGTCGCGCGCGTTGTTTATGCGCATACCGGTGGTGTATCACTGCCATTGGTATGTGCATTTACATCCATGATAAAAAATTTATCAGATGCGTCCGGCGTCGATATATCAAATTTGATTATGGACCAGACAATTTTTCCTGCATTATCCGCTGGGAATGAAAATCATTCACGGTTGCATATTGCGGCAAACACACGCGCATTTCAAATGTGTGTTCGTACAGCATACCGTATGCTGATGGGCCAGTTGCCTGATTCATGTTATGGCGCAACCAGATTTCATGCATCCGATATAATTCCCGCATGGGCAACATCGCGTGGATATATTGCAGACATTGACGGCATCCTGTTTTATTTATAGGGGGTGTGTTTATGCAACGAATAATAAGTGGTGGATATCTGGCGGGATATCGCACATACATAATTTCTGCGACGGGGATATTGTCGGCCATTGGTGCATATTTGGTTGGCGATACAGACCTGTTTTCTATGTTGCAGGCAATATTTACACTGGCGGGGATATACTTTCTGCGCCGTTCAAATGAAACCAAAGGAAAAGAAAATGGATAACATCCCAGAAAAATTTCGTAATGACGATGGCACATTAAATACAGCAGCCTTGATGAATTCATACATGGAACTGGAAAAAAAGATTGGTTCAATGATATCGATTCCAAATGAAAATTCAGATGAAGTTGCACGTCAAAAATTTAATCGTGCAATTGGCGTGCCGGAAAATACATCCGAATACCCGACACATGAATTGTATGATGATGAAAACCTGCGTCAAAAATTTTTTGAAATCGGTTTAACAAAAAAACAGGTTGAAAAAATTTATGATATTGCAAATGAATTTCTATCACCTGTGATATCAGATTTATTTTCTGCACGTGATGAATCCACTGCGATGAATGAATTAAAAACTTTCTTTGGCAGTGATGAAAAAATGATTGATAATTTACGCGCGATAAATGCGTTTGGTGAACGGTTTTTACCACATGATGCATTTGAATCACTGTGCGCTACACCCCAGGGAATTCAAAGCATGTACAAAATGATGCAATCAATCGAGCCGACAATAAAAACAGACAAAAACGAAAATGAAAATTTGTCTGATTCAGATTTGCGACGCATGATGCGCGATCCAAAATATTGGCGTGATAATGATGTGGAATACATTCGCAAAATAGAAAACGGATTTAAAAAATTGTATTCATAATTTGAATAAATGCACTTTTCTACTTTACTAAGTTTTGTAATTACGATAAAATGCGATTAAGAACAAAACAGATTTGTTCTGTCCAAAACTTTTTAGATTAAGGAGAGAAAGAATGGCATTTTTATTCAAAAGAAAAGCAGCCGCAAAAAAAGTAGTTGCTGAAAAACCAGCTGCGAAACCGGTTGCAAAAAAAGCCCCCGCGAAAAAACCAGCGGCAAAACCAGTTGCAAAGAAAGCCCCTGCAAAAAAACCAGCGGCAAAACCAGTTGCAAAGAAAGCACCTGCAAAGAAAGTAGCGGCAAAACCAGTTGCAAAGAAAGCACCTGCGAAAAAAGTAGCAGCAAAACCAGTTGCAAAGAAAGCACCTGCAAAGAAAGTAGCAGCAAAACCAGTTGCAAAGAAAGCCCCTGCAAAAAAAGTAGCGGCAAAACCATGTGCAAAAACAACATGCGCCAAAAAACCATGCGCCAAAAAGGCATGTGCAAAAAAAGTTTGCAAGAAAAAATAATTCTTAACTAACTTACCCCGCGTATGCGGGGTTTTTTAATGAAAATATCAGTCAGATGTTATACCAGTCTGACTGATTTTTTTATGGACAATCCGTATATGCGGACCCAAAAGTTTTTTGTCGGATGGCGCATTTTATGCATAACCAAAAACACAAAAATTAATTGGGTGTCTGTTATGACATCTTTGTTTAATTTTTTTATACCAAAGGATTATTACATGTCTGTTTCCATAGATAATGTATTTGTGAAACAATTCGAAGCCGATGTTCATTTGGCATATCAACAGATGGGCACAAAATTGCGTTCCACGGTTCGCAGCAAATCGGGTGTTATCGGCGCATCCACCACATTCCAAAAGGTTGGCCGTGGCACAGCCAGCACAAAATCGCGTCATGGCATTGTACCTGTGATGAATCTGAACCATGAACCGGTTGAATGTATGTTGTCTGATTATTATGCAGGCGATTGGGTTGATGCATTGGATGAATTAAAGGTCAATATTGATGAACGTCGTGTTGTTGCATCGGCTGGTGCATATGCACTGGGGCGCAAGACCGATGAATTGATTGTATCTGCCATGAATAATGCAACTGCAAATGTTGGTGATTATTCAACTGGCCTGACCAAAGATTTGATTTTATCTGCGGTCGAAGTGCTGAATACAAACGATGTGCCCGATGATGGCCGTCGCTTTGCGGTTGTTGGCGTACGTCAGTGGAATGAACTGTTGTCGATGGATGAATTCGTATCGGCGGATTATGTTGGCGATGCGTTGCCACTGTTAAACGGTGGTGTTGCACGCAAATGGCTGGGGATTACATGGGTTCTGTATAACGGTCTGCCGGGCACAGACACAAACCGTGATTGCTTTATTTATCACGCATCCAGCATTGGTCATGCCTGTGGCCAGGAAGTAAAAACAGATATTTCATGGCATGGCGAACGTGCTGCGCACTTTATCAGCAACAGCATGTCCCAAGGCGCAGTCTTGATTGATGGCGACGGGATTGTTCGCGTTAAATGTTCAGATGCCGAATAACACAATTTAAAATTCAACCCTAAACCAAAGGAAAACACATATGGCTTTTCAGAACAAAAATTTATCTGTCATCGCGTATGCAAATGGATTTACATTGTGGCATTACAGTAGTGCGTCTGAAACATTGGCGACGATTACTGCCAATGGATATTTCAACAATGTAAAAACATTGATGAATATCGGTGATATTATCATTATCAACGCATCAGATAACACGGCGATTAAGAAAATTAATATCACAGATTTGAATGTAACAACCGTTGCATTGGCATAATAAATATTTCTTTTTTATTCCTTTCCTGGGTCGGCAAAATATTGTCGGCCCAAAATTATTTTTTAACCCAAGGTGGCAAAAAATGCTTACTAAAATAGATTTATGTTCCATGGCATTATTAAAAATGGGTGAAAATCCAATTCAGTCATTAACTGATGACAGTGCACCCGCCAAACTTGCGCGCACACTGTTTGAACCGGTTATGGATTCTGTTATTGCGGCCCATCCATGGCGTTTTGCAACCCAGAATATAGAACTGACCAAGAATACAGACGGCGATTTTCTGATACCTGCAAATGTATTGCGCGTATTAAAGACACCTGGCCGTATCATTGGCAATAAAATTATCGCGGACGGCGACACAACAACAATCACAGCGGTGGTTAAAACTGCACCGGAATCATACCCTGGGTATTTTGTGTCATTGGCGGCGACGCGTCTTGCCATGGAATTTTGTATTCCCTTGATGGGCGATCAAACGGTATTTCGCATGTTGGTTGCAATGTACGAATCAGAATTGCAGACCGCAAAATTCATAGACAGCACCACATCAATTGCAAACAATATCGACAGTTTTTCATTACTTAATACGCGCTTTTAATTTCGGGGGACATTCACATGGCAGATTTTATAAAAACACAAAATTCATTTGCAAATGGCGAAGTCGCCCCTGAATTCTATGCACATGATAATATCAATGGATTGTCCAGACTAGAAAATATGGATGTACTGGCGGGTGGTGGTCTGTCGCGTCGCAGTGGATTGGTGTCGGTTGATAAACTGGTTGGGCCGGCGCGCCTGGTTTCGTTTTCTGTATCAGATGGCGATGAATATATAATTGCCATAACAGATTACTATATTGACATCTACTTTGGCGACACATTGTACCAGTCCCTTAAAACCCCATGGCCATACACTGATATCATCAACCTGCAATACGCCCAGCGTTTTGGAACGATGATATTTGTTCATCCAAATTATCCGCCCCAGACATTGTATAAATCGGGCAATAAATTTTACATTCGCGAATTTGAATTTTCGCGCAATGATGCAGACATGACGGTAAATATGCCGTTTGTAAAATTTGACGATGCTTCGGACATAAAAATAACAGTTTCTGCACATTCGTCTGGCAATAACTATGCCACATTTACAACCAACGCAGATTTTTGGACACCTGAAAACGTCGGTGGGCGATTATATTTACTGGATCGGCAATGGCGCATTACAGAATACATCAGTCCAACACAGATTGTCGTTCATACCAACGGTACATATACGTTGCCCAGCGCGTCCGTATCTGATTGGCGCGAATGTGCATTCGGCGCGCGCCGTGGTTGGCCACGCAGTATTACTTTTCACCAGGACAGATTGGTCTTTGGGGGATCACGCGATTGGCCGTCGGGTATATGGCTGTCGCGTGTTGGTGTGCATAATGACTTTAACGCAGGCACTGGCCTTGATGACCAGGCAATCTTTATATCCCTGTTATCGACCCAGCGTCAACAAATTTGCACCGTTGTCAGCAGTGATAACCTGCAAATTCTGACCAATGTTGGCGAATGGGCGATTTCCAGTAAACCTTTGACCCCAGCATCAGTTGATATTAAACAACATACATCGGTCGGTTCATTTGGTGCGTGTTATCTTGCCCCGCAAAAGATTGAAGGTGCAACCATATTCGTATCCGCATCGGGGCACGATATACGTGAATTATCATTGGATGAACTGGGGGAAAATTATAATGCAAATGATTTGTGCGCATTGTCCAAGCATTTAATGACATCGCCCGTTGATATTGCATATAACGACACCACGCGCCAGTTATTCGTTGTTCAATCAACTGGTGTTATGTCGGTCTTGAACCAGAATGCATCCCTGGGGATAAGTGCCTGGGGTACATACAAAACCCGTGGCGAATTTTTATCGGTCACAGTATGCAATGGTCATACATATGTTGCGGTTAATCGTGATGGTGACACCTATCTGGAACGTTTTTCGCCTGTGACAATGACGGATGTGAACAAATACAGTTTTTCATTTACTGCATCTGGTTTGCCGTTACGTGTATCGGGGCATAATGCGTCGCGCCTGCGATTGCGTAAAATTGTTGCGCGTGTAATTGATACCAAATCCATATCAATAAACGACCATCGCATAACATTACCGAACGAAGTATATGCAGATGGTGCATCGGGTTATACGGGCGATGTATCAATCAGTTTACTGGGAACATCCCATGAATGTACGACCCCATGCTGGACAATACATGGCAATGAAGATTATCCAATCACCGTACTGTCGGTCAGTATGCATGGTTGGTACACAGTTTAACAAAATAACAACACATAAGGATAAAATATGGGACAAGTTGTATCAGATATAACAGATATCTTGGATTATAAAGATGCAAAAAAATCGGCCAACAATCAACGCAAAGAAATTCTGGCGCAAATGGCGGCCGACGACGTGGAAAAAACAAACCTGATTAAAAAGGCCCTGGCCACCCAGCGTGCCAAATATGGCGCATCTGGTATGCGTGCATCTGGCGTTACCGAAGGTGCGGTACTAAAACGTCTAAAATCAGAAACCGCCGCGCCATACGCGGAAAAGCGTCGCAACAATTTAAATAAATTAAAGCAGGCAACTGCAAAAAAGCCAAATTTATTAAAGTCGCTGTTATCCAGATTTGATGATTTAATGTCCTAGGGCGGACGTGGGGGTGATTATGTACAAAATATCTTATATTTCAGATGGTCTAACGACTGAATTCGCATTTGCATTTCCGTTTTTTCAGGTGGCAGATGTTCGTGTCGCCATCAATGATATCGTTGGGGGGTCGGATTACAATTATACTGTTATGCCGAACTCGGATTTTACCGGCGGCAATGTAGTGTTTGACGTTGCGCCACCCGCCGACACAAAACTGGACATATTTCGCCAGATATCGTTATCGCGCACAATTGATTATCAACCAACACACAGGATTGATCCCGAAGATTTAAACACAGACTTTAATTTTTTATTATCTGCCTTTCAGGATTTACATTCTGTAAATATTGACTTGATGGAATGGACGAATATTCATGATGATGTAAAATCATTAATCAATTACACGCATGATGTTATTGGCGACAAATTGGGTGGTGGTGCGGTATTGGGACTGTATCGTAATCTGTTGGGCGTATTGGAAAAAGCATTGCCAAAATTGATAAACGATTATGGTTCAATCACAGAACCTGCGCCGAACGAAAACCGCGATGATTACGGCGTTTTATAGTTTTCTGGATGAATGGAATCGAACACTGGGCTTGGAAACACCCGCACATCATCGACAAATTTTGGAATTTTTATACAGCATTTTATGCGATACGCCCCATCGTGGACTGTTGATGGCGTTTCGTCATTCGGGCAAATCCACGGTTGTTGGTATTTTTGTTGCCTGTGTTCTGTATTTGCGTCCCCAGACACGAATATTGATATTATCTGCGGAATCCAGTCTGGCATCGCGCATGGTATCGCATATTCGCCATATACTGGAAAACCACCCGTGGTGTGAACACATGGTGCCAAAAAATAAAAAAGAATGGGCGTCCACCCGCATAACTATTAATCGTCCGGTTGGAATTCGTGAACCATCGGTTATATGCCAGGGCCTGCACGGCAACATAACCGGTCTGCGTGCGGATTTAATCATTTGTGATGATGTCGAAGTACCCAACACATCCAACACGCCCCAGAAACGGGAAAATATGCGTGAACGTTTGCGTGAATTGGATTTTATCTTGTCGCCCACCGGCGCAATGATTTACATTGGCACGCCACATACGCATGATACAATTTATCGCACCGGTGATGATTAATTCAGGGAACTGACGAACGTGCGCAACTTGGTCAACAGTTCTGTCCCCGCGTCCCCAAACATCGGCAGATATGTTTCATATTCTGGCATATCGGCCTGAACCTGGGCGCGTGATCGTTCAGATATTGGGTTGGCGATAATTTCGTTTGCTGTATCCCACAATCTGTATGCATTGTGTGTTTGGTTAACGATATTCCACCGGTCCAGTAATTGTGGTCGTGCATTTAATGCAGAACGTATCGCATTCTGCCATTCTTCGCCGAATTCGCGAACAACGTCCGATTTCATAAAACGTTCCAGCCCCATTTGATCTGGGGTAAAACTGTTCAGCGCGTCTTCCAGTTCCTGCCATTGATTTGCGGTTAGTTTAATCGTTGCAATATCTTCGGCGATCATCATCCC
>SAMEA3663077__coassemble_284_pt1 | contig 21289 bp, 15 predicted proteins | sample SAMEA3663077__metabat2_low_PE_009 | metagenome-assembled genome bin SAMEA3663077 (sample SAMEA3663077) | pig gut metagenome | biome: pig gut; feature: pig-associated habitat; material: faeces | place: France | collected 2012 | reverse complement strand
GGAACGACGGCCTGCCGGTGTTTGCGAATGTCACGCGTCCAGATTCTGTGGTTGTTGAATGGACCGATGAAACGGGCGCAAAAAAAATAGCCCAGATGTCTGGCACACCTGCGCGCATTGTCCAACATGAAACAGATCACCTGGATGGGAAATTATTCATAGATTACCTGTCGCCGTTGCGTCGCGAAATGTTAATGAGAAAGGTTAAAAAGTTCAAAAAATGAAACTGGTCTTAATGGGCACAAATGCGTTTGTTGTTCCAATCTTTGACGCGATAAAAAATGCCGGCCATGAAATCATGGCGGTGTTCACACGTGCCCCAAAACCGATGGGCCGTAAAAAGGTTTTAACACCATCCCCGGTACACACCTGGGCTGAAAATAACGGATTGACGGTTCATACCAATATAAACGAATATAATTATTCGCCTGATATGGTTGTGGTTATTTCATATGGTGTGATATTACGCGACAATGTTCTGTCGTCTGCGCCGGTTATAAATATTCACCCAAGTTGTTTGCCACAATACCGTGGCCCGTCCCCAATTCGTACGGCGATATATAACGGTGATGAAAAATCAGCGGTGTGTTTAATGGCGGTCACCCCTGAACTGGACGCAGGCGATATATTTATGTGTCGTGAATTTGAAATTGGTATTGATGATACAAATGAAACGATTGAAAACCGCGTGTCCGAAATTGGGTCTGAAATGCTGATTGAATATTTGTCGAATCCAATGGGCTATGCGCCGATTCCGCAAACTGGCACACCAACATATACGCATAAGTGGACAGGCACAGATGAAATCATTGATTGGTCACGCAGTGCACGTGAAATTCACAACCAGATTCGTGCGCTGGGATGCGGTCGCACAAAAATCAATGGTATTGATATAAAGTTATTGCAAACAGAAATCGATAATGATAGTTTGCGCATCCTGCGTGTCCAACCGGCGGGAAAAAATCCTATGGATTGGACAAGTTTTGTTAACGGTCTGCGCGGTTCAGATGTAAAGATTGGTGAATAAATGACACGCTATAAATTAATCTTGGAATATGATGGCACAGACCTTATCGGTTGGCAGGAAAATCGCCAAGGCCCATCCGTTCAATCGCTTGTCAAAGATGCAATTGAAAAATTCTGTGGCACGCGCGCGGATGTTGTTGGCGCGGGGCGCACAGATTCTGGGGTTCATGCCGTTGCAATGACGGCACATACCGATATTGATGGCGATTATGATGCCCAAACGGTTATGCGTGCACTGAATTTTTATCTGACGGGTGCGCCTGTATCTGTGCTGGCATGTGAAATTGTGCCTGATGATTTTAGTGCGCGTTTCAATTGCATTGCGCGCCATTATAAATATGTGGTTTTAAACCGCGCCGCCGCACCTGTATTACAGAAAAATCGTGTATACTGGGTGCCACGTCACCTGGATATTGACGCAATGCGTGTGGCGGCGAACAAATTGATTGGCAATCATGATTTTACCAGTTTTCGCGCATCTGAATGCCAGGCCAAGTCCCCAATAAAAACATTAGATAAAATCGAAATAACGCAAAACGGTGACGAAATAATATTTGAATTTTCTGCGCGTTCATTTCTGCACCACATGGTGCGCAACATTGTCGGCACGCTGATTGAAATCGGCCAGGGCAAGCCATACGATATTGATGAAATTCTGGCTGCAAAAAATCGTGCAGCGGCGGGCCCAACCGCACCCGCGTCTGGTCTGTATTTCATCCGCGCAGATTACTAATTCCACCGTCGATTTTTCTGAATATACTTAACACGTCCGCCTGGATAAATAACAAATCCGCCACCCAGGATTTTATGCGCGCAACTCTTCGACTTAATATCAAAATATGAAACGATGTATCGAACACTGTCATCCGCGCACATTGCACTAATATTTTTCATCAACGGCACAAACTTTTGAACATAGACAATATCGCCATATCTGTACACACCACCATCATGCTTGCGTCGTGGATTTGGTGTGTTGGTTTGTTCGCCATTGATTTTCTTCCACGCATCAAACGCGAAAAAGTGATTTGACGCGCGCGATTTGTTAAATTCCAGTTTCCCATCATCCCCAACAAATGCGACCAGTTCATTGTCGTGCGTTGCATAAAATATCGGTCGTGGCGACAAATGTACAACTCCAACACCGACCGCACAAAACACAGCGAACAAAATGTAATTTATCTTAATTTTGATTGGCCTGATTAAGACCAGTGCCATAAACGAAACAATGAAACATATCGCCGCCACATTTGATATATGTGGTACAGTAATTGTGGCAAATGGAATGCTTGTAATATATTGCGCGATATCCAGTGCAAAATCATACAGCGCATGTGCCAATTCAATCGGCACACCACCACCAAACAACGCGCCAATTAAAACCAGTGGCATAATTGCAAACGAAAATATCGGCAACAGTATTAAATTCCCAATCAAACCATAAATCGGAATCGCGCCAAAGTGCATCGCAACAAATGGCGCGGTAAATACTGTTGCCACAACCGACGTAATTACGCACGCCCAAATTGCTTTTAATAATTTATTGCGTGGCATTTTTGGTTTTACATCTGAATACACCCAAACCAGTCCAAATACCGCCGCGAACGACAACTGAAAACCCGCCTGCATAACATAGTGGGGATTCATCAAGAATATAAAACAAAATGCCAGTGCAATATTCCGCAATGAAATCGCGCTGCGCCCAACCATAAACGCCAAAAATATCAAAGTTGTCATAACAAACGCGCGTACCGTTGCAATATCCACACCCGACAAAAACAAATACCCCAGCAACCCAATCCATGCAAATCCCATTGCCGGAATTCGTGCCGGCACACGACGTGTTATATATGGAATTGCCCGAAACAAGAAATAGAATATCAAAAATATCCAACCACCCACCAACGTCATATGAAATCCACTGATTGACCACACATGCCCAATACCGGTTGCGGTCCATATCGGATTATCGTCGGCTGGCACTGCGTTTTTATATCCCAACACCAAACTGTCAACCAAGAATGAATTTGCACGCCTATGAATAAAGTTGCGCATGCTGTTTATGCCACCCGTACCACCCGATTTGATTACCTGAAAATCATTGATATATCCTGTTGCGCTTAAACCATTAAAGTACGCCCAGCGTGCATAATCAAATGTTTCAGGCGCGTATGCCACCGACGGTTTGAACAGTCCTATATTCGCACTTATAATATCACCGATATTCGGTGGTGCACTATCTTTATCAATCGATACGCGTACGGTTGCCCGACCGTCACCCGCCCCAATGTCATCCGCCGACACAGATAAATATATTCTGGATTTTTCATCTGTGTAATCTATATTTTGAACTGTTCCAACAACGGTTAAATTGTGTTTGTTGTATCTCAGTTTTGGTGTGTCAATTAAATCGGTAAACACACACGCATAGCAAAAGCCAAAAATAAAAATTAACATCGCGCGCAGAACGTTCGGCACACGTTTTATGAAAATCGCACCTGATGAAATCAGCAAACCGATATATGCCAAAATCATTCCAGGCTCGTTCGACATTGTAAAATACAACGCAGCGCCACCGGCCAGTAAAAATGGCACATATAAAAATAAATTCTGATACTGATTATCCAACCAATCCCGCATAGGTAAATTATAGGAATTTATTCCATATCAATACAAGCCAAAGATTGTTCCACAGGGGGGGAATACACTTCATTATATCGTGTTATGCAATTTCGGGCAATACAAAAAATCATATAAAATCCCATATGTGTCATTGCGGATTTTCCGATTCTGTCGTATGATAAAATTCCATAAGGGGGCACTTATGGCAAAATATATATTCATCACTGGTGGGGTTGTATCAAGTCTTGGCAAGGGCGTCGCAGCAGCAGGTTGTGGCGCCCTTCTTCAATCGCGGGGGTATAGCGTACACGCACGAAAATTCGATCCGTATTTAAATGTCGACCCGGGCACTATGTCGCCGTTCCAACATGGCGAAGTCTATGTGACGAACGACGGCTATGAAACAGACCTGGACCTGGGGTATTATGAACGATTTCTGGGGGCGCGCCTGTCGCGTAATGATTCGGTGTCGGGCGGTCGCATATATTGGGACGTTTTAAACGCCGAACGCCATGGTGATTACCTGGGGGCAACGGTCCAGATGATTCCGCACGTATCAAATAAAATCAAAGAATACATATCTGCCCCCACCGACACAGACTTTGTTGTTTGTGAAATCGGTGGCACTGTCGGTGATATCGAAGGTAAAATATTCCTGGAATCCATCCGCCAGTTTGCCAATGACGTTGGTCGCAAAAATGTAATGTTTGTGCACTTAACACTTGCGCCATATTTGGAAAAGTCCGGCGAACTAAAAACCAAGCCGACCCAAATGTCTGCGCGTGAATTACTGGAAAACGGAATTCAGGCCGACATGTTAATCGTACGCACGCCGCGTATGTTGACGGCCGGTGAACGTGATAAAATCGGCATGTTCTGTAACATACCATCTAAAAGCGTCATCAGCGGCATAGACGTTGATAACATCTATAAAATACCATTGGCATATGAATCCCAGCATGTATTTGATATTATCGCCGACCATTTTGATTTGCCGCATGCGCGTGGGGACATGACGCGTTTTGAACGCATTGAAAATTATCTGTCGGCCGATTTGCCAACGGTAAACATTGGTATTGTTGGAAAATACTTTAATGTACCTGATGCCTATAAATCATTGAACGAAGCCTTGTTCCATGCTGGCATCCAAAACAATGTGCATGTAAAATTGAAAAAAATAGACGCCGAAAAATTCACACCTGACGATTGCCGTGATGTTGCGGGGATTTTGGTGCCGGGCGGATTTGGTGCGCGCGGTGTCGACGGCAAAATTGCAGCCGCACGATATGCCCGTGAAAATGGTATTCCATATATGGGAATCTGCCTGGGGATGCAAGTTGCCGTTATTGAATTTGCGCGAAATGTTTTGGGAATTGAAAACGCAGGCTCGTCCGAGTTTTCATCAGATTGCACACCTGTTATTGGCATAATGGCGAATCATAATGCTGAAAATATGGGTGGAACATTGCGACTGGGGGCATATCCGTGTGATGTGTCACCCGATACATTGGCGCATAAAATATATGGTGCGACATCTATATCTGAACGTCATCGTCATAGATATGAAATGGATATCGGATTGGAACAACAATTTGCATCCGCTGGCATGATAATATCAGGGCGCAGTCCGGACGGCAAACTGCCCGAGATAATAGAACTAAAAAATCATCCGTTTTTCATTGCAGGTCAATTCCACCCGGAATTTCAATCCAGTCCATACACTGGCCACCCAATGTTTAATGCATTTATCCGCGCATCACGGGGATGATACAGAAAAAAACACCGTCAGAAATGACGGTGTAAATACTGGCGGGATTGACGGGGCTCGAACCCGCGACCTTCTGCGTGACAGGACTAAAACTGTTATGTTGATTTGTTTTGAAAGTTATTGATTAGATTTGCTGTGTTATGCAGTCAGCTTGACCTACAGAGTTTTTTGATTATGTCATGTTTTGAAATTGTTTGCATGAATTTAATTTCATGTGGTGACTATTTGGTGACTTTTTTACAAAAGGATATAAACATGATATGCAAGATAACAAATACAACTATCAAGTCATTACAGTATACCGGCCAGAGTGACCGTATATGGGATAGCGAAATAAAAGGATTTGGTATACGTGTTCAAAAGAAATGTCTCTCGTTTTTTATAAAATACCGCAATGAAAACAATGCCCAACGCTATTATTCTTTGGGGCGGGTTGGTGTTTTAACGGTAGATGAGGCCAGACGTCTGGCCAAAGAAAAACTTGCTGGCGTTTGCTTAAATCAGGACCCAGCGCAGGAACGGATAAATAAAAGACACACAATGACCATTGCAGAGTTATGTGATTGGTACATGGACAAAGGTACTGGACACAAAAAGCCAAAAACAATACAAGATAACGCCAGTACTATAAAAAATCACATCAAACCTCTGATAGGCAATCGCCCAATCACATCTGTTAATTGCGGTATGCTAGAAGATTTACTTGCGGATATAAGTGAGGGACAGAAAACTAAGTCTAAAACAAAGAGTGCAAAACCACGTGGTGTAAGTGTTGTTCGTGGTGGTACTTATGCCGGCAAAAAAGCAATAGAGCTACTTAGTGCCATGTTTGACTTTGCGATACGTCATGACAAACTGGATAAAAACCCAGCGCAGGGCGTAAAAAAGCCCAAAGACAATAATCGTGATATTTTTATTAGTCACGATGAATTGCCCGATTTTGGCACTTTACTATCAAACGAACACGTGGTCGCAGTGTACCAAATATGGGTTAATGCGATAAAGTTGCTGCTTTTAACCGGTTGCAGAAAGACAGAAATATTAAGTCTAAAATGGGAATACATAAACTTTGATGAACAGTATTTTGATTTTCCAGATACTAAAACCGGGGCACAAAAGCGTGTTTTTGGTCGTGGTGCATTATTACTGCTGCAAGATTTATATCAGCATCGTGACCCGGCCAGTCCGTTTGTATTCCCTGCGACACGTGAATCAAAAGACGGCTATATAACAGCGGTTTATAAAATGTTTGGTGTAATAATGCAAACGCGCGATAAAAATAATCAGCTTATATTTTCTAAGCCAGGGCTCGCTATCCATTCGCTACGACATACCTTTGCTAGCATTGGTGAATATCTGGGGATTAGTCCTTTGATAGTTGGTGGCCTGTTGGGGCATAGCAGTGGTCGCATTGGTGTGACTGGCCGTTATATACATACCGTAGATAAATCCTTGCGTGATGCCGCCGATAGTATATCATTAGAGATAATGAAAAAACTTGTATCAAAAGGCGAGCGTAATGGCATTACAAAATTATACAAAAAATGCACCTAATTCTTTGAAACAAAAAATAAAAGTGCCGGATTTTACTGATAATGAACAAAGTAAACAGGCGTGGATAGAAAAAGAAAAACAAAAAAAATTTCAGGATTTACAAAATTGGGTTGGATGTTCATATGCAGACAACCCAATGATGTTTATAGAGGAATTAATTAGCATTCTCGGGTTGCCGGGGTTTAAGTTAGCGCCACGAAAAAAATGGCAGGGTGCAGACGGTATATTGTTGCATTTACGAGCATATAAAGCAAAATGTCATTTAAGAGAGAAATACCAGAATGATTTTATTGCAGATGAAAAAGCTATAAGAATGATACAAGATACTTATCCTGAGTACAGGGGAATAAGCGTTGAATCTCTTCTGGCGCGATATCATGATAAAGACAATAAAAACTCTCATTCAATACGAGAGGTTATAGAATATCTAAAGTCTGAAAAGACAACGGAAAAAGATAAAATATTCTTTATCGAGCGTTTAGAAAAAGCGCTAGAGCATATGGCTAAAATATAGCTAATTTATTGATTTTACAACATACATTTCAGGTGCACTAAAAATGTACGGTTAAATTAATGCTAATGGCAGATTTGCTTTGTATTCTTTGGATAAATTCAAAATAAATATTTACCAAACAAAATGGAGTAAAAATGCCTTTTGATACAAACAAAAAATACTGGACGGTGCATGAAGTTGCAGACTATGCCAGTCAGATTGTGGGGTTGCATACAACGGCCAGCAGTCTGCGTACCTTGATTACCCGTGGCGGTGGCCCAAAGTACCATAAATTTGGTCGTATGGTTCGCTATACGCGCGAGGCAGTGGATGAATGGCTTGCCAGTCGATTATCCCCAGAAAAATCCAACAGTTTAGACAAAGGAAGTAACAATGCCTAATAACAACCCATTTGCAGAAAATGCACACAAATACATTAATAATGGATATTCGGTCATCCCTGTAAAATATGCAGAAAAACGTCCTGCGATAAAAAACTGGACTCAATATAGCCAAAAGCTGCCCACTGTGGACGAAATCGACACTTGGACACGCCAACAATACAATATTGGCCTGTGCACCGGCAAATTATCCAATATAATTGCTATTGACTTGGATAATGATATAGATGGTATTCACAATACCATTTGTAGTTTGTTGCCAAAAACACCTGTTATTAAATATGGTGCCAAAGGGTGTACAAATTTTTACCAGTATAATGGTGAAACCAGCAAAACACTTAAATATAAAGGACAACAAATCGGCGATTTGTTGTCCGATAACAGACAATGCGTTTTGCCGCCATCAATGCACCCAAATGGTTCGCCATATACTTGGAAGAGCGCCAGTTTATCAGATTTTATACCATCTAAATTGCCTATAATCTCAACACAAACATGGGACAAAATCAATGCGTTGCTATCTGAAGAACAAAAGCTTTCGACAACCGTAGTACACAAAGCAACAACACCAGAAGAAATACGGTTTGCTTTAAACTGTATCAACCCAGATGAAAGTTATGACACCTGGTTAAAAATTGGTATGGCATTACACCAGCATTCCAATGGCGCCCAATGGGCTCTGGATTTATTCGATAGCTGGTCTAAATGTGGTGCAAAATACGCCTATGATGAACCTGCAACGAAATGGGCATCTTTCTCACCCAGTGGCGACATAACGATAAATACATTGTTTTATCTTGCTAAACAAAATGGGTACGGTAGCCGACAAGCAATCAGTCTATCTGAAGCAGAACAACAGATGATTTTTAAAGAAGCTCATAAAAAAGCAGAAAAACAACAACTGTATTCCCAGCGCATGTCGGAAATTGCAGAACAAATATTAAAACCATCGGGGTTAGTAGATATGCTAACAAAATACATTCAGGAGGTGTCATATAAAAAGCAGCCCATATTAGCACTGTCTGGTGCAATTGTTGCTGCTGGTGCAATTTACGCTAAACGTGTACAAACAGAAAGCAACCTGCGGTCAAACATTTACTGCTTTTCTATTGGCGAAACCGGATGTGGCAAGGAGGACCCACGAAGAGCAATCCGTGATTTGTTTAACTGCTTATCCGCTGACCTAAAAAATTCATTGTCCGGCGACCCTGTATCTTCAGCAGGTTTGCTTAGTGCCATTGAAAAAGCGAATGGAAAAATAATCTCTTTAATTGATGAGATTGGACATTTTATTGCCGCAATAAACGGTAAAAACTCCCAATCTTACTCAAAGGATATTATACCATTGCTGACAAAACTGTACTCCAGCGCAAATTCTACATTCCTTGGACGAGAATACTCTCAGCGTTCAAAGGACGCTAAACCACGTGTAGATATTGAACAGCCATGTGTTTGCGTTTTGGGCTCCAGTGTACCATCTAGAGTGTATGGCTCCATAACCAAAGATGATGTGCTAGATGGTTTTATGACTCGCTGGATTATTTTGGAAACAGAAGAAATAAACCCAACAGACAATCCAAACAGAAAAACTTTTTCTGAATCCTCTGGTCCACGATTAATAAAATATATTGGGGCATTGACTGTCGCTCTGGATAATAAAATTACCGGTTCGAATTTTGCAGACATGGTTCAGCTTCCTTATGTGGTGCCAGCGGATAAAGGCGCGAAGATTTTACTAGAAACTTACAAAATGTCTTTTAATAAACTGCGTACCTCAGAAATACAGTCAAAATCAGAAGTTGCTTATTTGTATACTCGAGCTTATGAAAATTTAGAAAAACTGGCACTTGTTGCGGCAGAAATACAAACAGACACCTATTTGCCGATTATAACCGAAAAAAGCGTAAAATGGGCTTATTATGTAGTTTTGTATTCCATAGAACGTATGAAAGCGTTATTGGGTGAAATATCAAAAAGTGCATATGAAAAACAACTAGATGAAATGGAAGAGCGAATACGCCGTCATGGTAAAATAACAAAATCTGTTTTTTGTGATATATGCAGAAAATTTAACAAAAAGGTACGTGACGAACTATTGGCTGATTTGATTGAGTCTGGACGTGTACACAAAAGTTTAGAAAACGGGATAACGTATATAAAAAGCCTACAATAATATCACAAATGGTTAAATTGTAAAAATGTTGGGGTATATACCGATTTTACACATATTAGTGAAACTAATGTATACCCCATTTTTACAACTTTACAATTTGAGCTTAATACAACACAAAAAAATTTACCTTATCCGATTGCTTTATTAATATTTTCCTGCTATAAATAAAAAGTCGTGCAGAGATGTGCGCCAGGGCTTTGCTAGCCCAGTTTATCCGGTGCGAATGCATCGTTAAAAATGATGTTTCGGTGTTTTTCGCACCGTTATCATCCCTAGCTTATGGTTGGGGAGCCGTTCACCGAAAGGTACGGAATCGTTGATAAACTGATTAGCAACTCCCCGACCGCTATGCTCTCATAGCGGTTGTTTTGTGTGGAGTCAAAAAATGCTATTGTTTGTGATAGTTTTATTAGTTGGATGGTATTTTTTTGGTTTTTTGGCCACTATATTCTTTGGTGCATTTGGCGTATTTTCTATATTTGTATACCGTAATGTCTACAATACGTTACATGCCGAAATTGAGATGTTAACAACACAAATTGCTCAAAACGAATTAACATACAAAAAAAATATAGATGATTTACGTAAACAAATGCCTACCTTTGCAAAAGGTAGCAATTTTAAAGAATCTCATAGGGAAGTTTTTATAAATGTGGCCGAAATTGCTTCTATTAGACATTTAACCGTTTCTAACTGGGGCGACGCACGATACCTGGTTATTTTAAATAATGGCATCAGATACCTTTTTACAGATTTTGATATGCGACCATATGATTATGCACACAATTCAAATAATGAAAGGAAATAATACATGAAAGCTATTTTAAAATATTTTGAGATAATTACTATTGTACTTTTTGTCACGAATGTATCAGCGGATATAACGCTTTATCAAAACGAAAGTTTTGCCCCAAATGATATTACGGAAAACATAAATACAAACACATACACAATAACCATAACAGATAAAGGAATTATTAATAATACTATTTATGGATATGGCGCTATATTTATAGATGGAGACATAACAACACTTATGGACTATTTGGATACTCAACGTATTGCGATTAACGCAGGAAAAACACTGAATATATCAGGAGTGCTAGATAAATATATTCTTGGTAATGGAATCATAAAAATAAACGACTCCCTTACGGCAAATTATGATTATTTTGCCGATAACACGGTTGATAATCAGGGGTTGTTAATATTAACAGGAGGAACAATAGATAGTGTAATAGGAGGTAACGGATATATACAATTTGACTATGATGTTAGTATGAACATAGATGATTTTGAACAATATATACAAACTGACAACCGTGGGATAGTTATAGGAGATAGCAACACATTAACACTGATTGGTGACGTCTATAGCGGTAGTTATTACCGTAATATTAGCAATGTCCATTTTTTTGGTATAAACAATAGCGAGCTAATACTAAATGGCGGAGGTTGTTTCGTGTTTGAAAACGCATATAGTTTAGGAACTAACTTATCAGTTATAGTGGAAAGCAATAGTTCTCTACAAATAAATAACGGTACTTTACAAGTCCTTGTTGGTGGCAATGGAACCTTAGTGATAGGTGGCAACTTATACTCAAATGCTGATTATCTAAATACTGATAGCATTTATAACTTTGAACAACTAACCCTTACAGGCGGAACGCTTGCAAAAACCATAACAAGTCATGGCACTATCAGAATAAATGGACATGTATCAACAAATGCTGATTATCTAGATATAAGAGACACAAATGGTCCAAATGCTGTAAATGTTGAGAGCGGGACATTAACATTGACTGATGGTACAATAATAAATAAAGTATTTACAGGTTACGGAACAACAGAATTTGCTTATGATTTAAGTATAAATGCTGATACATTACAATCTTATGTTCAAACAAATATAGCAGTAGCTGAAAATCATACCCTGGCTTTATCCGGAGGAACAATTAATAAAAACATTAGTGGCAATGGAAGTCTTGTAATAGCAGGGAATGTTTCGACAAAGCCAGCTTATTTAGAAACAAATACTATAAGCGTAAATAACGGTAGTACATTGTCCTTAACAGGGGATTCAAACATATTAGAAAAAACTATTAGTGGAAACGGAACTCTGGTAATAGACGGTTATATATATTCAAATGCTGATTATTTGAATACGGAAACAGTAACCGTAAACGCCGGAAAAACATTGAGATTGACAGGAGGTACAATCGACAGAATTATTTCTGGAGAAGGAACTACTCAGTTAGGATATGATTTAAGTATAAGTGCCGAAATGTTGCAAAATTATTTACAAACTGACATATGGGTAGAATATGGTAAAACTTTGAGCTTAACAGGCGGAACACTAAACAAAATAATCAACGGCCCAAATGCCATTACAGAAAATACCTCCCCCGCTGTTATTATTGATGGGACGGTTTCATCAAATGCAGATTATTTAAATAGCTTAGTAACTGTGAATAATGAAAAAATTTTAACATTAACCAATGGGACGGTTGGGCAATGCATTAATGGTGATGGCGCTCTTGTCATAGCAGGAAACGTTTCAACAAAGGGGCACTATTTAAAAACGAACTCTATTACAGTAGACGATAATGCAACTTTAACTTTGTTAACGGATTTTGGAACGACCGGCAGTTTATATAGACCAATTAACGGTAACGGAACAATTGTTATAGATGGCGACACGCAAACAAATGCTGATTATTTAAACACAAGTATAGTCCTTGTAAACAGCGGAAAATTCTTAGACTTAACAGAGGGGACAATAAATACAAATATTAAAGGAGAAGGGACAATAAATATATCTGGTAATGTATTTTCTTCCGCAGATAAATTTAATGGTGACAGCCATATAGTAAATAACGGAAGTTTAACTTTAACTGATGGTACGCTACAACAACCAATATTTGGTAGAGGTAAAATTATTATTGATGGCTCAGTAGTCTCTTCTGCATCTAATTTTCTAACAAATGTATTGATTGCAGATAACAATTTCTTAACCTTAACAGATGGTACGTTACAAAAAATAATAGACTCTACAAATAATGGATACGTGGTTATAAATGGCAATGTTTTAACGCAGACCACAAACCTATTAACAGATGTTCAAATAAATGATAGTGGTACATTAACGCTTTTAGGGACAAATGATATATTTGCTAAAAATATAAATGGCAACGGGGACTTAATAGTAGATGGTGATATTGTGTTTGATAAAGATATAGCGCTAAACACAGATATCACAATAAACGATAATAAGAGCGCCATATTATCAATAGATAGTTTGATAGGAAATGTTAAAAATAATGGGGAATTGCATATAAAAGATGGTGGAATGCTTGCTAGTATTATTTCTGGTGATGGTAAAATTTTCGTTGGGGCAACCGTTGATAATATAGTAACAAACGCAAATAACCTGCAAAATCCACTGGCGATAGAAAGCAATTTGACTAAGTTGACATTGGTAGATGGAATAATTAACAAAGACATAACAGGCGGCACTATCCATATAGATGGAGACATTAATAGTAATGTGAATTTAAGTCAAAATATTTTCATTAATAAGTTTAAAAAGCTAAATATTGGCGCAGACAATATTTCTGGTGAGATAACAAATCATGGTGTTTTGTCTATCGGGGCTGGAACTCTGAATAGACAGATTATGGGGGACGGTCTAATAGATATTGTAGGCGATGTGCTAAACAATGCATACCAGTATAACGATCTATCAATATCTGATAAATTAACCACCAACGCAGACATGTTGCATATGTCAAAAATTACTAATAATGGCGTATTGGATATTACCAGCGGAATCCTGACTCAGGACGTAGTCGGCGGAAAAACTATAATAGCTGATGGCGCAGGTATAAGTTCTAAAAACATTGGTGATTTAGAGCTAAACGGAAATATGTACGTTGGAAATAACACGATTACTGCTGCAAATACAACTATTAACGGTACTGTTAATATGGATATTGAAAAAATATCAGCAAATTCGAATGAGTATATTGGCGGATACTTAATTGCAGACAATGTATCGCTTGGTGATAATTCTAAATTAAATCTGACAATATACAATACTGATTTATTAAAGGGTGAATCTACTGGTGATATTTCATTAATTAGTACTAACGGTGATTGGAGCGGCAGTTTTGGCTCTATATTCCAAAACAATAACCGTTATTCCATAGCATTTGATGATACAACAAAAACATTTAAAATAACTCATGTGAAAATAGGCGCAGATGTTATTGCTGAGGCTGGCGGTACAAACGATGATATCGCGGTCGCCAGCGCATGGGATGAATTGCCAAGTTCTACCTTGCCCAATGTTCAGTATATTATTGATGAAATAAACCACCGTTCTCAACATGACACAGACGGGTATCTACAATTGATAAAATCATTGCAACCCGTAAAAACTAATGTTGTTCATGGTGTTTCTCGGTCTTTAAATAATGCGATAAATACACAGATTACAGAAAGATTAACAGCGGTTACGCCAATGGGCAGAAATGGTGGTGATACGCAAGCGAAAACTGGCGTTTGGGCACAGGGAATGTATAACAAAAGCAACCAAAGTGGCGATTATAGCTTTAATGGCAATACTATTGGTGTGATTGCCGGATTTGATACCACGTTTGGGGCAAATATAACCATGGGTGCTGGTTATGCGTTTTCTACCACAGATGTAGAGGCAGATATGCGAAATTTAGAGGTTGATGGACATAACCTGTTTATTTATGGCAAATATCAGGGTTCAAATTGGCATGTAAATGCAAATTTATCATACGGAATGTCTGATTATACCGATAATGCGACAGCACTAGATTTAAATAATTCCAGATATGCCAGACGTATTATTCCAACACAAAACTCCAAAAACGGCGGAACGTCTTTGTCGGATTCTGAATATAGTACAAACACAATCGGTGCCAGCGCACTATTTGGATATGGAATAAGCGAAAATATTGATATTAATATTGGGACTCGTTTTAATCATATTACAGTGGATGATTATACCGATATGGCAGGACAATCTGTATCTGTTGAAGATATGGATTTTATGACCGTATTGGGCGGTTTCTCGTATGGTAAACAGGGACAAAACTGGACTCCGGTCATACATATTGCGACAACATACGATGTATTATCGGATGATTATATTGCAAATGTTGATTTGGGCGGTTCTGGTTATGTTATAAACGGTGAAAATATTGACCCATTTGGTATTGAGGCCGGTATATCATTGGAAACTAATGGCGATATTTGGGATTTTTCGATTGGGTATGATATAGAATGGCACAGCAATTTTATAAGTCATACAGGAAAAGCCAAACTTAAATATAATTTCTAGTCTAGGTGCTAATTTACACCATAAACGCATGTTGCGATTGGCGATGTGCGTTTTTTATTTGTGATTTTATGTATATGTACGAATTTCTTATAAAAATCTCGTGTTGGTTGTAAGTTTTAATAATAAAAATACGATTTTGCGCTGTTTAGTAAATTGTATTTACTTGATAATTGTGCTTTTATGTGCTATATGTAAGTATATAAGATATGTGGGGGTATGATGTCTGACCTTGGATATATAAAGCGATATGCGAAACGTGAATTAAACGATTGGTTGTTTGACCCATATTATGAACGCGAACGCAAAACAAATGGTGTTGCTCAGTTTACTTTGCAACGGGCCAGAAATCAAACCGCATGGCATCTGGATTTTGCTGATTGGGGGCGTTTGTGCAAAACATCTGATACCCGGTTGCGTTTTTCCAAGTTATTTTTAAAACATTACTGGATTGGTAAAAATGGTATTTGCTCGACATATGCGCATGATTATGAAGAATCCAGAAAATATATCACCAGAAGCTATGCTTATATCCATGAATTGGCAACATATCTAAAAGCGCATGTAAAACCCACTAAATCGATAAATATGCGCCGTTCTGGCACAGATATTTATTCCACAGTAAAATTATCCATTGTTAATGACAGTGCGTTTATAGGTGCAGATAAAATCACATATGGATGTTTTATAATTGCGGCTATGCTGGCGGGATTTAAACATTGTAGAAACCGCAAAACAGGCGATATCTATTTCAACATGTCTGCAACAGACATAAAGACAATAAACCAGACGTGTGACTTATGCACAGATATATACTCTGACTTGCCTCGATTTTTTTCATAGCGCGATTTTTTCTGCGCGCATTTAAAAGTGGGTCGGCACCTATATCCAAAAATTCAATGCTTTAACTACCCACCCCCTTGGTCCGGCGTTTAAATCGGGTGTTTTTTATTGATGTGTGGCTGGCCTGCGGCCCCCGGCACTCAGTAGTAATCCATACAACAAATGGCGGATTTCCGCCGTTTTTATAATATTGTCCTTGTGTTTTTATGATTTTTTGATACAATATTTACATAAAACATGTCATACATAAGAAAAACTTTTTAGCGTGGTGACTATTTGGTGACTTTTTTTAAACTTGGTTGATGCCGCCATAAAACAAACAAAAGAAAAACCGCAGAAAACTGCGGTAAATACTGGCGGGATTGACGGGGCTCGAACCCGCGACCTTCTGCGTGACAGGCAGACGCTCTAACCAGCTGAGCTACAACCCCTAAAGCGTTATGCATATTATACCGTTCCCGGAATAAATGCAAGTACTTTTTTTATCGCGCCTGCTTTTTTATAATCTGCATTTGGATTATGCCAAATATGTTCGACACCGTCCAATACAGAACCAGTCCCGCCGGCATCCATGCAAACATTATTGTGAACAATATCGGCATCCAACGCATCATACGTTGTGTTTGTGCTGCGACATCGTTGCCAGATGTATTTGTTTTTGGCGATTGCAACCGTTGTTGCAGGTACATCGTCACCCCCATCAATATTGGCAATATAAAGTATGGGTCCATCGCCGACAAATCAGATATCCACAGGAAATGTGCATTACGCATCTGAACCGATACCAACAACGCCTTGTACAATGCAAAGAATATTGGAATCTGAATCAGCATTGGCAAACACCCCGACATTGGTGATGTTTTATGCGTCTGGTACAGTTTCATCATTTCCATCTGTAAACGCATTTTATCATTTGCATACAGTTTTTGAATACGCTGCATTTCGGGTTGCATTTTCTGCATTGCGGCCATTGAAACATATGATTTGCGTGTCAACGGCCACATCAGCAAACGCAACAAAATTGTCATAATGATAATCGCAACGCCATAGTTCATCACAACATGATGAATCCCATTTAACACCCACAGCATTGGCCGTGCCAAGAACCAGAACCAACCATAATCAATTGTTTCAGCAATTCCTGGGATTTTAGATTCAACCGCATCCAGAACACTTTGATCGCGTGGCCCGGCAAATATATTTGTTGTGATTGTTGCACTTGCGCCATTGGCAACTGCAACTGCACCAGCGGCGGTATCAGTTGTATATTTATCCCCGACTTTTTTGACGCGGATTGTCTGATCCGGTGTATCAATGGATACAATCGTTTCCCAGTATTGATCAACAAATCCTGCAAATCCATTTGTCGTCGAATATGCATATGATTTCTTGTCCAGTTTTTGCCACATAACATCTTCGACATCGGAATTTACATATGCAACCGCACCACTTGCAACGCCCGACGCAGATTTCATATCATTATCACGCACAACGCGTGCATATGGTGCAAAACTTGCATCGTGTCCCGACTTGTTTGTAATTGTGTCTGTGATTGTAATCGTATACCCATCTGGCACGATTGAACGCGTAAATTCAACACCATCGGAATTACGCCATGTGTATGTATTGTCGGCCTGTTTCCAAACAGTTGTGGCAACGGGTGTTGTTGTCCCGTTGGCAATTAATCCAACCTCGATAAAATTGTCATCTGCGCCCATCAGAACGACGTTTTCATCCGTGTCCGGCGCAACTGTAAAATCAGATAATCTTACATCAGATATGCGCAGCCCCTGAACTGATGCGCTGATTTTGTCGGATGTAATATTTGAAATTGGCACATTTGATATGTCCTGAACACTTGTTGTATCTGTTTGTTGTGCGGTCTGCTTTGGCGACATAAATACGCCAACCATCCACCATGCGGCGACAAAGATTAATGTCCACCACAAGAATCCCGAAAAAGGTGATTTTTTTTGGTCTGCATTTTTATTTGCATTCCACATATTAAAACCTGAATTTTTATCCAAATACCGAACCATAATTAATTACCATCCTTTATTGATTTCAAACACTTGCGTCGCGCAATATACATGCACAACAGATACAGTCCCACACCAACAACAATACATATGTCTGCCACATTAAATGCCGGCCAATGCCACCCGCCGACATGAAAGTCCAGAAAATCGATAACCGCGCCAAAACGAATTCGGTCAATCAAGTTACCAATTGCACCCCCGGCAATCATGGCCAGTGGCACAACCTCGTACGATTTTGCACGACGGCACAGATAGTATAAAATGAACCCCGTTATAAATCCCGTGGCAATAATCAGTATCATTGGCGCAGATTCACCCATCGCCCGAAACAGTGAAAATGACGTCCCTGGATTCCATGTGAATACAATATTAAAGAAATCGAACACGTGCGCCATCAAATATGGCACGGGTACGACATCCCACGCCGCGCCCGCCAACGGCAATGTGCCTGTTATCAGATACAGTAATATCCCCTTGGTTATCTGGTCTAATAAAACAGCGCCCAAAATAATCGATAAAATCACGGTTGTCTTTTTCATTTATGTCTTTCCTATATAGGTTGCAATATAACAATATGCAAGTATAAAATCAAATAAAATGTCCCCATTAATCTGGGGACATATGTTAATCGTGCTTATCAGATATAACGGTGGATAACGCTGAATAATTATCACTGCGCATATTGCACACTAAATCATTTATTTTTTCGTCTGATATGCCAACATGCGTCAACACATTATACCCCAACATAAACGACGATTCGATTGTTTCGGGCAATGCCGTTTCGACACCTTCGTGCATCAGCATCTGAGAGTCTGCCAGATTTCGCGCCCGTGCAAAAATCTTAACCCGTGGGGCGATTGATTTGACCGTCAATATACACCTGCGTGCGGTATTCGCATTGTCCAATGCCACCACAACAGATTTGATACGCCGCGGTTTTAATCCAAAATCAACCAGTACATCGCGATTAGTTGTGTCGCCATAAACAACATTAAATCCCATTTCGCGTCCCATCATAACCGCATTTACATCTAAATCGATTGCCAGGTATGGAATTTTATTTGCGTCCAACATTTGGCATACAATTTGTCCGACACGCCCAAAACCACACACGATAACATCAGGTTTAATATTTTCATCGGCATCATCCAGTGTGCGTGGAAAACGCTGGGGAAATAATTTTCCGCGCCGCTGCAAATAATCGAACAGGCACAACAGCAATGGCGTCATCATAATCGACAGAATAATTATCGCCGTCAATATTTCTTCGTGGCCGGCCGGGATTGCGTTAATGCCACTGGTTTTCATCGTTTGCAGCATCAGCAATGCAAATTCGCCCCCCTGGGCCAGAATCAGTGCAATCATTACCGAATTATATGGTTTGACCCCACGAACGCGTGCCACCATATAAATTGCAAAAAACTTTAACGCCATAAACCCAACCAGGCCAAACAACACAATATACCAGTTGTCACCCAACAGCGGTAAATTCAACCCCATCCCCAGCGATATAAAGAAAAACGCCAAGAATAAAGTTGCATATGGTGAAATTTCTGCGGTTATTTGATGCCTGTATATTGTTTCAGACATCAGCATACCCGCCATAAACGCCCCCAGGCCCGCCGGCAATCCCATCAGATCAACCAACACCGCCCAAATTACAATATTCAGCATAATAGCCAACAGGAACGCTTCTTTGGATTTTAATTTTCCAACATGTCGCAAAATAGGGCTCATCACAAATCGCCCGATAAAAATTACAGACACAATCAATGCAATCGATATTACAACAACGTCAATCGCAGTTGCCCCCAGGCTAAAAGACTTTCCTGCAAACGCTGGCAACATCGCCAACAATGGAATCGATAATAAATCCTGGAATAACAAAATTGAAAATGTCTGTCGCCCCATTTCTGTATTTAACTGATTGCGGTCGGTCAGCAATTGCAAATCAGCCGATGTACTGGACATTGTCAACATCATTGACACCATTATGCATCCCATAATTGTCCAGGACGTCAACCCAAATAACAATGGGAACAGCATAACCGCAACCATCAACACCTGGGCGGCGCCAAAACCAAATATTGTCCGTCGCATCCGCCACAGACGCCGCATATTTATTTCCAGTCCTATATTAAACCACAAAAATATAATTCCCATATCCCCCAGGAATGTCCATGTGTCGGACAGTTCGAATAAACCAAACACATATGGACCCGATAAAACACCCGCGATTAAAAACGCAGCCAACGCACCAATACGCGCCATGCGCAACAAATAAACCAATGCAAATACTATTGCAAAAAAAGCCAATAGTGATAAAGACATATAATCCCCCCTAATGTCCTGATATAAAAACTATAACAAATTATTTGCCAGCAATGCAAACATTTCTGGTGATAAATTTTCCGCACGTTCTGTGCCGGTTAATCCAAATTGTGTCCAATTAACATTTGGCATAATCGCGCGAATCATTTTGCGTCGCTGTCCAAACAGTTTTGCGGTTACCTGTTCGATTTTTGCCAGGTCTGTTATCCGGGCAATTTTTTTCGGATTTGGAATAATCTGTACAACGGCGGATTGAACCTTGGGGCGTGGCACGAATGCAGTATTTGGCACGTCAAATAAAATGCGCGCGTCCGCAATCAGCGATGTTAACACCGCCAGTCGTCCATAATGTTCGTCGCCTGGGCAAGATGTGATACGCTGCGCCACCTCACGCTGGAACATCAATGTTAATGATTTGATTTTTTCGCCACCCACAATTTTCTTTAACCATCCAATCAGTAACTCTGTCCCCACATTATACGGCAGGTTCGCGCACACCGCATATTCATCCAGCCCCAGTTTTGAAAAATCAACCCGCAACGCATCATCATAAATAACACTTAATCGCCCTGCAGATGCTTCGATTATCTGGGATAAAATAGGCGCGGTTGACTTGTCTTTTTCAATTGCAATCCCCCGTTTCGCCCCCGCCAATAAAATCGCAC
>SAMEA3663077__coassemble_193_pt1 | contig 27090 bp, 26 predicted proteins | sample SAMEA3663077__metabat2_low_PE_009 | metagenome-assembled genome bin SAMEA3663077 (sample SAMEA3663077) | pig gut metagenome | biome: pig gut; feature: pig-associated habitat; material: faeces | place: France | collected 2012 | reverse complement strand
GGTGTAGCTCAGCCTGGTAGAGTACTTGCATGGGGTGCAAGGGGTCGCAGGTTCGCCCGTCTGGCCGGTCGTTTACGACCGTCGCAGCCGAGGTTTACATCGGCAAGAATAACAGACGGAGCGTCTCGGCGTAGCGATAGCGGAGACGGACAGGGTAAGTTATGTACTATGTTTATATTTTGAAAAGCCTTTCGGATGGGGAACGTTTTTATGTTGGATATACCAATAATCTGAAATTAAGATTGCAAGAACATAACGCTGGTACGTGTCGGCATACCAATAAATATAAACCGTGGCAAATACAGACTTATTTTGCATTTGATGAACAAGAGAAAGCCGAAAATTTTGAAAAATATCTGAAAAGTCATGCTGGGCGTAATTTTCAAAAAAAGTATTTGTAATTTTACTGAATGTACATTAATATCAATGGCGTTGTTCGGGGTGTAGCTCAGCCTGGTAGAGTACTTGCATGGGGTGCAAGGGGTCGCAGGTTCGATTCCTGTCACCCCGACCATAAAAATTTAAACCGTCGCGATTGCGACGGTTTTTTCCTAGCTGACCAATTTTTGCCAGAAAGTTTTCTTTTGTGGTTGCTTTTTGCGTTTGCGACGTTGGGCATTGACCGTGGTCCGCTTTGCGTCAACATGTTGGGCATTTTTGCGTTTCGCATCGGTTGATGGTGCGTACGCCCCCAGCAAATCTTCGGTTTTATTCTGTTCAGGTGCAACACGCTGAATCGAATATTGGTCAATGTTCATCAGGCTGTCATCGCCGACAATCACAATTTCTGTTTCGAATTTGGATTCCATTTCGGCCAATTCGGCACGTTTGTGGTTCAACAGATATACTGCGACATCGGTTGGGACGGTCATGATGATTTTCTGGGCCGCCTTGGCCAGTAATTTTTCTTGCAGGTGGCGGAACAGAATAAGCGCCGCCGTCTGAATCGATGGGACAACACCCGCGCCCATACAGTGTGGACAGGCGACGTATGAAGATTCCATGAAACTGCTGCGCAGGCGTTGACGCGACAACATCAATACACCAAAGTTATTGATTTTTGCAACCTGGGTGCGGGCGCGATCGCGCTTCATAACTTCGCGCATTTTCAGTTCCAATTTGCGGTTGTTCTTTTCTTCTTCCATGTCAATAAAGTCAATCGCAACAATGCCCGCCAGGTCACGCAGACGCAATTGCAGGGCGATTTCTTCGGCTGCTTCCAGATTAGTGTTCAGGGCCGTTTGTTCGATATCTTTTTCCTTGATTGCGCGGGATGAATTAACATCGATTGTAACCATGGCTTCGGTCTGGTTGATAACCAATGAACCGCCCGATGGTAATTGGACGTATGGGCCGTGCAGACCTTCTAGTTGTTTTTCAACGCCGGCTTTGACCATTAATGGAACACCGGCATCTTTGTAGTGTACCAACTGTTTGCGGGGTGCGCGGCCGTATATTTGGATAAAATGCTGTTTGGCGGCATCAAATGCTTCTTCACCCTGGATAATCAGTACGTCTTCTTTGTCGCTGAGAAAATCACGAACGACACGACGCAACAGGGAATCTTCGGTGTGAATTGTGACCGGGGCGACTGATTCCAGTGTCGTTTTGCGAATTTCATTCCACAAATTCACCAGGTAATCATAGTCGGTCGCAATGTCGGCCGGTGCCGCGCCCATGGCGGCGGTACGCAGAACAACGGTCATTCCCTTGGGGATTTTCAGACCGTGCAGAACATCGCGCAGACGTGCACGTTCAGATTTATCAGAAATTTTCTTGGAAATGCCATAACTGTTGCGTTTACGTGAATTTGGCATCAGAACCGCAAAGCGACCCGCCAATGACAGATACGTTGTCATTGACGCACCTTTTTGACCGCGTTCTTCTTTGACGCCCTGGACCAGCAAGATTTGTTTTGGTTTGATAACGTCCTGGATGTTGAATTCACGCGCGCGTTTGGCAAATTCTTTGTTGTCTTCGCCGGCACTGTGGTCGTCGTATTCGGCGACTTCGTCTTCTTCGTCGTTTGGGTCGTCGTCGTCGTCAACAATGTTAGCGTGTGCCAATTCCAGCAATTTCTTTTTCTGTTCGGCGGTTACCTGGTAATAATCTGGGTGAATTTCAGAGAATGGCAAAAATCCATTTTTCCCAGTTCCATAATCAACAAATGCAGCCTGCAAAGATGGCTCAACGCGAATAACCTTGGCCAGATAGATGTTACCCTTAATCTGGGGTTTTGTTGTGGTTTCAACGTCAAAGTCTGATACGCGGTTAGTTGATGTATCGACAACTACGACACGTGTTTCTTCCGGGTGGACTGCATCCACATATATTTTTTTTGACATTTTGTAATCCTTTTGTTTTGGCGTTGTATGCAATGGCAACGACCCGTCCCCGTGGGGCGTCCAAGCCCATGCCAAGGGATTGCGCCACGATAACCATCAGCGCCATGCGAATTGTTGAAAATAGTGATAATACAAACACTTATTATAGCCCCATATTCATACACGGGTTTTATTCTAACATGCCATTATATAGTTCGCAAGGTATTTATTTTCGGACGCGTATTTCAGATTTTATCCGGCTGATTTTTGCAGGTATTTTTTCTTTGGCTTCGTCCAGCCAATGTTTCATACGTAAACGCAACCAACGTTCATAGATAAAGAACAAACTGCCCATGCCAATCAGTGGCAAAACATAATAAATTATGCGATATGCCAACAGGGCGCCAAATATGTTGGCCTTGTCCACGGTATCGGGCAGGGCGACCAAGAATACGGTTTCAAATACGCCGATGCCGCCGGGAACCTGGCTGAAAACGCCGGTTGATTGGGCAATCGCAAACAGCCCCATAAATACAACAAACGGTATTTTTACAAATGGGGTCAGGCAGAAATAAAGTACCAGACCGGCCAGAATACTGTCTGTTATGCCCAGGATTGTTTGCGCAAACGCCATGCGTGTTGATGGTATCTGGAATTTTAATTGTCCGATTTTTATACTTTTTTTGTGAAAAAACATTGTGGTCGCAAAATATACCAACAATGTGACCAAACAAAATATAAATAATGCGTTGATGCCAATACTGGCACCGACCGAGTTCTGAAACACTGCATGTGGGACCAAGAAATAACTGATGACCACAATGGCGGATGCCCCCAGGAAATATGTAAAGCCCGATATAGTCAGCATTTTTACAATGTCACCACCGCGAATACGCCACCGTGTGTACAGACGATATCGAATCGCGCCGCCACTGACCACGGCGTGGCCGGCGTTATTGCTGATTGCAAAGCCCAACATCCCCGCCAACATCCATTTCCACCAGGAAACGCGTCCCCCAACATAATTCAATGCCAAACAGTCATATAATGACAATGCCAAATATCCCAACATGCATGCCACACATGCCATTGTCAGATTCATAAATGGTATATCTAATATTGCGTGTGCAATGTCGGACAGGCTGTAATTACGCAATTGCCACCACAGCATACCGGCGGCCAATATAAAAAAGAAAATGCCTGAATAACTGATTACCCTCTTAATCAGGCGTTTTGTCTGTACTGACATTAAAATCCTTTTACAAGTGTAATAGGATAACAATTTTATAAACAAAATCAATCTATAAATAAAATCTGGTGGGGGATTGTGCGATATTTTGGCAATTATTTGCGCATGGTGATGATTAAAAATCCCGCCAAACGGCGGGATTTTTAATTCTGAAAGAAACGATTAAATATTTTTTCATTAATTTCAATTGGATATTTACGCATCAGGAATGAATTGTAATCATCCATTATGCCCGATTTTGACATGGTTTGCATTTCATTGCGCAAATCAGCCATCTTTTTTGTGTCCATTTTTGGTGCAATTGAATCTTTGATATTCAATACATAGAATGCGTCCGATGATGGAACAATTGATTTTTCGCCCGCGTCGCCACGGAATGCGGCAACCAACACGTCAGTTGGTGCACCCGATGTACGTGACACAGTTGCGGATTTCCCGTTTGCCAATTTGCCGTTTGATTTGAAGTCTGTTAAAACTTCGTTGGCGCGGACGTATGCCTGTTTTTTCTGTTCGGCGCGTTTCCAATCACCCATCAATGATTTTTTGACAGATTCAAATTCCGCCGTGTGTGATGGCGTAATTTTGTTTACGCGCAGGAATACAAAACCATCATTGGTTTCAATCATTTCACTTTCCAGTTCGGCGTCCATATCAAAGATTTTTGCCATCATCGTATCTGTCAACACCTTGTCCACAGGGCGGTTGTCGCGATCAAATGTGCCCAGGTCAACATATTTTACGCCGTGTGTTTTGGCGGCGTCCGCCATTGGTTCGCCGGCGATGATATCGTCTTCGAATTTAACGGCGATGGCATAGCCCGCATCATATTTGTCTGGTTGTGACATTTCAGCCGGAATAATCACATATGACACATTGCGTGTTTCTGGGACGATTTGTGGGTTCTGTTTGTAATATTCGGCCAATTGTTCGTCCGAAGGTGCGGCAACATCAAAATCAGAATATTTAATTGTTGCGTATTCGATTTCGCGTTCCCCATAACGTGCGTCGTATGCCGCGCGCACCGCAAATTCAGGCACAGGTACATCAACCCCGACCGCGCCCAATACCATAGAACGCAATACATTGCCACGCAGGACGTCGGCAAACGCAGCCTCGGAATAGCCGGAATTGTTTAAAACTGTGTCGAATGCCAGGGTCGAAAATTCGCCGTTGACCTGAAATTCTGGGAATGAACGAATTTCGTGGGCAATGCGTTTGTCGCTGACCACGAACCCCAGGTCATCTGCGCGGTTTTCCGCCATCTGTTTGGTTGTCATTTTTGTCAAAATTTGTTTAGAAAAAGCGTTCTGGGTTGCGGTGTCTGTATAGATTGCGCGTTGTTCGTCCCGGCTTAATTGGGCCAGGGCACGCGATTTTTCCAGGTTGAATTCCTGGGCGGAAATTTCTGTGTCGCCAACATGGACCAGTGTGTTATCATTTGCAACGTTGCCAAAAATCCATTCGGCAACACCCCAACCAACGAATGAAAATGCCAAAATGCTGATTAAAATCTTGGCAACTGGTTTTTCTGATGCATTTCTTAAATATTCTAGCATTTGTTCCCCTTTTGCGATACCATAGCAAAACGATGTGATAAAAAGCAATTAAAAAAAAGGGGATTTCAAATGAAAATTATTGCTGGAAATTGGAAAATGAACGGGTCGCGCGCAGGGTTGGATGCGATGTTGCGTGATCTGGAAAATCTTGATACAGAAAATACGGTTATTCTGTGTGTGCCATATACTATGTTGCGTGCGGGAAATGCGCGCGTGGCGATTGGTGCCCAGGATGTGAGTCAACATACACACGGCGCATATACGGGGTCTGTGTCGGCCCAGATGGTTGCAGATGCGGGTGCAAAATATGTAATTGTTGGGCACAGCGAATGCCGCCAGTATAATGGGGATACAAATTCGACCGTGCGGCAAAAGGCGGCCCAGGTTTTGGCCAACGGTATGATTCCAATTATCTGTGTTGGCGAAACAATGGATGAAAAGCAGGCCGGTAAAACTATGGCGGTGATTGAATCTGGGGTGCGTGAATCAATTCCATCGGATGTTGGCACACCGATTATTATTGCTTATGAGCCACGGTGGGCAATTGGGGCGGGATTGACGCCCATGGCGGATGAAATTGCCGGGGCGCATACACTGATTGCCAATACATTGGCGGAAATGGGATTGGCGGGGACGCCGGTTCTGTATGGTGCGTCGGTCAATGGTTCGAATGCCGCAGAAATTATGTCGATTCCAAACGTTGATGGGGTGTTGGTTGGTGGCGCGTCCTTGAAAAGTGATGATTTCATACCTATAATAACCAGTGTAAAATAATTATATAGTATGAACAAAAATGGAAGACGGTATGAATAACGAAGATAAAGAAGTTCAGGTAGAGGCAGTATCCGTTGATGATGCGCCGGTCGTGGATACACCCCAGCAAGAATCAGATGTTGAAAAATTAACCGCCCAGTTGGCGGAAATGAATGACAAATATCTGCGAATGGCGGCGGAACTGGAAAATACGCGTCGTCGGGCGGCGTTGGATGCGGAATCGCGTGCGCGGACGCGTTCAATGGGGGTGGCGGAAAAAATCTTGCCGGTGATGGATGCGGTGGATGCCGCGTTAAAGCATGCCCCCGATGATGCGGGGATTCAGTCAATGGCGCGTGCGCTGGAATCTGCGTTCGCCCAGATTGGGATTGTAAAAATTGAATCTGTGGGCCAGGCGTTGAACCCGATGTTCCATAATGCGATTCAGGTCGTGGAATCTGGGGATGCGGTGTCCGGCACGATTGTCGAAGAAATGCAGACCGGGTATATGTTTGGCGATGCCGTGCTGCGAACCGCAATGGTTGTTGTCGCAAAATAAACAAGGCCGCCCGATTATCACCCACAAAATTTACAATTTTGCGGGGCCCGATTTTGGGCGGTTTTTGTTTTTTTTGGGGGGGTGAAAAACGAAACCTTGGCGAAGTATGGCAGTGGCAACATCGCCCCTTGACAACCAATAATCAAACCCAGATGCAAAAACTCTATTAAACATATCCGTTTTTGCAGGTTTGCTAATAGTTCGTCTGCGTATTGGTCATGCGTGCCACCAATCACGTACACTTCGTTTACGCGTGGCACATAAATGTGCCTGGGCGATCTGACCGATCCGGTTGGGTTTGCTTTTACAAAAATAAAAACCGACCCAAAAGGTGGTTTTGATTTTTTGTAGCCATAAATTGACAACATTCGAACCGAAATATCACTGTATGAGGCAGAAATCATGGAAACTTTGGATTTGTTAGAAGAGTTTTTGAATGATTTGAAACACTAAACCAACAGAATTATTTACTTGTGAAAAATTGTTGTAATTGCTATTATCCGATTGAAAGGAGTCAAAAATGAAAACAATCATCATAATCGCAATCGTAGCAATTTTAGGAATACTTGGATATTTTCTTATACCATGCAACAAATGGGATAATGTATTTCCAAAAAATCCAAATGTTGTCATGCAAAAGGTTCGTTTCCACAACAGATATGGAATCGAATTGACTGGTAATTTGTATATGCCTAAAAATAAAACAGCGGAAAAGATGCCAGCAATCGCAGTATCTGGTCCATTTGGTGCAGTTAAAGAACAATCTTCTGGTTTATACGCACAAGAAATGGCATCTCGTGGATTTATAACTTTGGCTTTTGATCCATCTTTTACTGGTGAAAGTGGTGGCAAAGTTCGTTATGTTGCATCCCCTGATATAAACACAGAAGATTTCTCGGCCGCTGTTGATTATCTGGCAAATCGCAAAGACGTTGATGCTGATAAAATCGGTATTATTGGAATCTGTGGTTGGGGTGGAATGGCAATCAACGCTGCAGCAATGGACACCAGAATCAAAGCAACCGTTGCATCAACAATGTATGACATGACACGTGTAAACGCAAATGGCTATTTTGATGCTGATGATAATGCTGATGCACGCTTTGCAAATAAAAGTTCATTAAATGCACAACGCACAGTTGACTATAAAAACGGCAAATATGATTTGGCAGGCGGTGTAGTCGATCCATTACCAGATGATGCGCCACAGTTTGTCAAAGATTATTATGCATATTACAAAACACCACGTGGCTATCATAAACGCTCATTGAATTCAAATGGTGGATGGAACAAGACAAGTAGTTTGTCATTCATCAATATGCCAATTTTACAACGTGCAAACGAAATACGCAGTGCTGTATTATTGGTTCATGGCGAAAAAGCACACAGCCGCTATTTCAGCGAAGGTGCCTTTGAAAAACTGAAGGGCGATAATAAAGAATTGATGATTATCCCAGGTGCAAACCATGTTGATTTATACGACAATATGGATGTGATTCCGTTTGATAAGATTGAAAACTTTATGAAAACAAATATGAAATGATAAAAAAATTCGTATGTTTGTTGATTTTGTTGATGTCAGCACATTCGGTGCTGGCATCCGCATTACAAACAGAGGATATCGCACAAATGAAAATCGCAGTTAATAATCAAGAATACAATGTCATCTTGGAAGAAAATGATACCACAAGTGCTTTGCAACATTTATTACCGATGACACTAAGTATGTCTGATTTGAATAATAATGAAAAATATTATTATTTAGAACAACCGTTACCAAGTAATCCAGAAAAAGTAGATTCTGTATCAACTGGTGATATCATGTTATTTGGTGATGATTGTTTGGTTGTTTTTTATAAAGATTTTGAAACTCCGTATTCTTATACACGCATAGGTCATATCGAAAATTTATCAAATTTAGAAGAGATATTTGGTGCTGGTATTGTTGATATAAAGTTTGATACAACCGAATCCTTCATACCCGAAAGCATGAAATAAAGCGACTTTCACCAATCAGATAATATATCAAGATGGTCAGAACACATTTGAACAGATAAAAAAGCATGTTTTATAGCTTTTTAGTGAATTGTAAAAAAATGGTACCTTTTACTACCTAACTTTTGAACTCGTAAAAGTATTGAAAATCTAACAAAAAAACCGCAAAAATGCGGTTTTGTTTTTTTGCAGCCCCATCTGTGCAATTCACGAACTGATAATATACATGAATTGTTGTTGTTCGGGAAAGATATTAAGGTGTTTTTTACATTTGCATATTTTTACTTGATGATGCTAGTTTAACATTATCTGCCTCTGTTAGTTTTGCATCTTTACGAATTTGTTCGAAGATGGAACTAGGACTCAACATATTTGTTCTGCGATAGCCCTCTATTATACGTGGGAAAAAATATTCGTTGTAAACGTAATTCACCGCCACAGAATTCTCTGGAATCGAACCAAGGGTTCTTAGAGCAACAAGAGCAACAGGGCCGATATTACGCTGACGGTCATAAGATTCTGGTTTCCCGTCGCCACCAATTCGATTATTTGGTTTTCTTGTATAGGCAATCGAAAATAATGCACGAACAAGTTTTTCTGCAGCATAATTAGCTCCTGCACGTTTCAATGGTTCAAAATCTGTTTCTTGCATATCAACAGATTGTGCGAATTTTGCGTCGTATACGTGATTGCTATGCAAAACATCACTTACAATGTCAACATAATCGTGCGATTTTGTAGCATTAACTTTATATTTTTGTAGAAATTCTGATTCTTGAATTTTTCCGGATATAAAATCAATGATATCTTGTAACGCTTGTTTTTTATAATTTGTTGTTGCTTCAGAAATCATAGTTATACCTCTTTTTTATCGTGTTGATTATAATATAAATTATGTTTAACGTCAAACCCTAAGCAGCTAAAAAGTTCGTAAATGTGTGAAACGGTGCCTATTTTCGACGTTCAACTTACGAACTGCTGAAAGTATTGCAAAACCAACAAAAAACCGACCCAAAAGGTCGGTTTGAATTTTTGGCAGGGCCATCTGTGCAATTCACAAATTGATTTTATTCGTGATTTGTTGTTGTTCGGGAAAGATGTTAAGGTGTTTTTGAATACATGTTGAAATATTAGAGGTGCTGGAATATAATCACAGAAAGAAGGGTATAAATATGAAAAGAATATATTTGTTTTTAGTTCCGTTATTTTTACTTGGTTGTACAGGTGTCTCTAAAGATGGTGAAATGTGTTTCGAATACCAAACATTTGAAGTATTGCAGGGGTTGGAAGGTGGCGCATTGGCTTATGAATGTCCCTGGTATGAAGAAATGTGTTTTACTAGACCTGTTGTATACCTAACAAGCCCAAAAGACATTGAATATTACGATGAACAAAGTGTTTCGTCGTCTTCAACAACATGTTGGGTACAGGATGGTGTATACAGATATACAAATAAAGATGATATTATGAAAACGGTGCCAAGATTAAAACTGGTTGATAAAAAAATCAAATAAAAGGAGACACAATGAAATTATTATATGCTTTACCTATTTTGGGTGTTTTACCAGTAAGCGCTTTTGCTGAATCTGATTCTTATCATATTAAACCATTTATTGGTTATAATTTGAGTTTAGCCAGTTCATACAATGGAAAGTTAAAAGATGATACAGGAACAGTGGTTAAGTCAGACAGTTTTGATTTTAATGATAATAATGTTGGTGATTTTGTTTTGGGCGTGGAAATTGCTGATGTTGTTGCAATCTCTATTAACCCATCTTTAAGCCAAACAAAAACAAAAGTTTCTGGCGCGGGTACAACAACTGCAAAAATGAATGAAATTGATGCCGAAGTTGATGTTTATTTAATGCGCAATTCTAATTTTAAACCGTATGTTTCTCTTGCTGCTGGGTACGCAAGTATGGATGGTGATGTTAAAACATCTGGTGTAGTATTTAGTTTTGGATTGGGTTGCAGACAATATATGACTAACAATTTCTATTTGAATGCGAATTTAAGTTATAATATAACAACTGAAATGGATATTAAAGAAATAAATGGTCTCAGTGTTGATAATGTAAACGCACGCATGTCTGGTTTTGATTTGATTGTCGGCGCAGGGTACAGATTTTAATATTACACGATAAAACAAAGAAAAAGGTTAGATTTCTAACCTTTTTTTATAAAAAGTTCGTAAATGTGTGAAACGGTGCCTATTTTCGACGTTCAACTTACGAACCGATGAAAGTGTTGGAAATCTAATCAAAAAAACACCCAAACGGGTGTTTTTGATTTTTGGCAGGGCCAACATCGCGCCTTGACAACCAATAACCAAACCTAGATGCAAAAACTCTATTAAACATATCCGTTTTTGCAGGTTTGCTAATTGTTTGTCTGCGTATTCGCCATGCGCAACTGGGGTTGCTCTGGCGTATCCGGTTGGGGCGTTTTAGCAAAATAAAAAAATCGGGTAAAACCCGATTTGTTTATTTTGGCGGCCCCAACATTGCGCCTTGACAACCAATAATCAAACCTAGACGCAAAAACTCTATTAAACATATCCGTTTTTGCGGGTTTGCTAATTGTCTGTCTGCGTATTCGCCATGCGCAACTGGGGTTGCTCTGGCGCATCCGGTTGGGGCGTTTTAGCAAAATAAAAAAATCGGGTAAAACCCGATTTGTTTATTTTGGCAGCCCCAACCGGATTCGAACCGGTGTTCTCGCCTTGAAAGGGCGGTGTCCTAGGCCTCTAGACGATAGGGCCAAAACTGCCATGTTCATAACTGAACGCCGGCAAATTATACATGTTGTTTGCCGGCTTGTCAAGTGATTATCAATGATTTTATTCCGATGTGGTTTCGGAATCTGCCACAGGGGCAGCGGTGTCTTCGATTTGGGTAAAGATAATTTCTTTGCCGTCGGATGCAATCAATGTCAATTTGCCGTCGCCCAATTCATATGTTTCAACCGTTGGCATGAATTCAAAGTATTCACGTTCGGTTTCCATGGCCTCTGCATCGCCCATCATCATTGTGGATGCGAAGCCTTCGAATTTAATGTTGTTGCCGTCCGCAGTATAACCGCCGTTATAGCGATTTACAACGCCACCAAATACGCGCATTTCAACCGGGTCAAACGACAATGTGATGTCAACACCGGGCTGGGCGGATATAAAGTTTGCGCCCTTTAATAATTCTGGATTCTGGGTGTCGTCTGCGCCACAGGCTGCCAATGCCAGGGCACATGCGCCAATTGCGAATAATTTGAATTTCATGTGTTTTCTCCTTTGGTATTTATATCGTGGTTCAATTATAGAACATTATTTTCAATAATAAACAAGAAAATACACCGTGTATTGCGTAAAACTTGACAATAATTGTGTTTGTGTTAATCAAAAAGGTTGCCAGTGGCGATTATGCTAGTGTTGCTAGGGCCGCGTGGGACGGATTTGGGTTGGAATTGCACGCCTTAGTAAAAATAAAAAACATCCGCCCCGCATGTGTGACGTAACCGAAACAAAAATCAACAGGGCAGGGAAATCCAAACAAAAAAAACGCACCAAATGGTGCATTTTTAAACGGGTAGCCTTTGTCGGGATGCCAGGGCGAGTCCAAAGTCCCAGATTTCCAATGTTTCAGACAGTCGATTTTGGTCCGCCTGCATCACACTTATCCTCACATAGCATTTTAACAAGTTGGTATGCGTTATTCTTTTTGTGCAGATTGTTCGACCATAATTTGTTGTTGTATATAATTATCGTATTCTTTGATGTATTCTGATGGAGACAGTTGTTTAATTAAGTGTAACTTTCTTCCATCGTAATCCAACTCTTGAACTGTGTCATGTCTATTTAGTGACAGGTAATCTGCATCCATTCGTACGTTATACCATTGTCCGTTCAACTGTGCTCGAAAGAATGGTACAATATTGTTTTCTTTGTCGCTATACACCAATACATCAAGGTCATCTGGCAAATCTTGATACGCTTTGCTAAATTCGTATACCAATTTCGCAGCCCCCATTTTGCGGTATTGTTTCAGATTTAATTTTTTTAATGTGGCACTTAATGATTTACATATAACACCAGTTTTTCCTGTGCGGCTTGTGGTTGCTTCAAGGAATTTTCCAAAATCTAGATATGTTGTCTCTAATTCTTTTGGAGTTACAATTTTCATAATTTTATATGGCCGACCGTTTTTTGCAATTGATGGCAGTATGTGGTTTATATTTCCACCCACAACAATTTCGTCTTGAATAAATGGCAGTTGTGGATTTTCCTTGTCCACTGGTATCTGTGGGTCCAATGCATGATATTTACCATCAGACATTTTAACACATGGTAATGTATGACCTGACTTACCATCAATCAAACGTTCTGGATCAGTACTGAACATAATTTGTGTGTCTAATAATCCGTTTTGTGCGCCTGGGATATAATCAGACAGATGTTGGTCCACATAGCAAAATGCCTTGGCTGCATTGCCACATGACACATACAGACGGTTTTTCATAATAGATTCACCAGTCAATGCAAATTTTTGCTCGTCATAGGTCGCATCTGCCATAGCAGGATTCAGCGCGATTGCCATTTCGGCAACTTTTTTGTTTTTTTCTGGCTCCCATGCTAGTCTTAGTTCTGCAATCAACTTGTCACGTTCTGCTACATATCTTTCGGGTTCTTTATTTCGGTCGATTTTTTTGCGTAATTCTGCCAGATGTTCTTCAATAACATCGTTAAACAGGCCTTTGAACCCGATTTTTGGGTCGTGCAGTATGTTTAGTATTTGAGTAACTCTTTGTTTAATCTGTTCATCTGTCATATTCTATCCTTTATTTCCCACAGATTATACCACATCGCATCACAGTTTGCATCACTGTTTTTGGTGTCTTGGGGACTTGGGGCGGGATTGGGTTGAATTTGGCACCCCGAATGAAATAAAAACTGTCCGCCCCACACGAGTTTGTCACCCGACATAAAAGCCAACAGGGCAGGGAAACCAAACAAAAAAACGCACCAAATGGTGCGTTTTTAAACGGGTAGCCTTTGTCGGGATGCCAAGGCGAGTCCAAAGTCCAAGATTTCCAATGTTTCAGACAGTCGATTTGGTCCGCCTGCATCACACATCGCCTCACATAGCATTTTAACAAAAAATGTGATAAAATAAATGGGATAATAAAAGGAAAAAGTATGACAAATCCGATAAAAAAATTACCCAAAATAATAAAAACAGAACGTCTGGAAATGCGTCAGTTGGATGTTACGCCTGACAACGCAAAAATTGTGTTTGAAGCGGTAAAGAATGAAAATCCAGCGGACTTTTATTATAATCAAATTTGTAATAACAGCGCAGTTCCATCCAACGCAGACGAAATTCTGAAACAAATGCAAATTGAATATCAATGGGCGTCCGATAATGGTATAAACTTGTACATATTTCACAACGGAAAACTAATTGGGTATCGCCGGTTATTCTTTCATGATGATGCAACAAAAACTTTACAGATGGCGACGGTTTGGTTGGTTCGTTCGGCATGGGGACATGGTTTTGCACGCGAAACATCAGATGCGATAGAGAAAATTGCTTTTGAAACACTGGGGGCAAATCGTATCACACGCCAATGCAGTGCCGATAATGTGCGCAGCGCAAATTCAATTCGTTCGTCTGGCTTTCATCTGGACGGTATTGCACGCCAGGGCGGTGTATACCCAGACAATAAACTGTATGACAATATGATATGGTCAAAATTAAAATCAGAATATAACAAATAAACACCGCCCATTCGGGCGGTTTTTTATTCACGCATCACACATCGCCTCACATAGCATTTTAATAAGTATTATTCAGCTTGTATGCGTATATTTGTTTCTTATCCTAATCTAAAAAGAGCCGCCAGTATCGCGAAAAACTTGACAAACGCGAGCGTTGGTATTATATTGGATAGGCTATGACACAAAGACAAAATTGTATTTATTGTAATCGTGAAATCACAACGCGCAGCAAAGAACATGTTATTCAAAATGCGCTGGGTGGTTTGTATGAATCAGAAGACATATGTTGTCCGGATTGTAATAATTTTATTAGCAAGTATATCGATGCGCCTTTTACCAAGATATTCAATCCGATAATTAGCAGAATAGACGATTTTTCTAAAACTAATAATACAAAGTCTACACCTCCATGTACAGGTACGGTTGTATATAATGGCAAATATTATAATGCGAATATCAAAGCAGGCAAGGTTGTATCTTGCCCTGATTTAAGTCGCGAATTGCGTTGTGATATATCAAAACTGCCATTGCAAATTGTTAGCTATAATTTTGATTTACAAAATGCTGCCTTCCAAACTGGAATTGCAAAAATTGCATTTAATTATGCGATGGCACAAAATATTGATTTTAAATATTTAGAACATGGTTTGGTGGTTGATAAATCTGGGAATACAGTAAATAGCATAAAGTATAACTATAAAATTATCCCGTTTTGTCCGTTAAATCCTGTTGATGTTAGTTTAGAACTCGATGGTAGGGTGACAGAACCTTTTCATAACATGATACTGTTTTCACAGCATAATGAATTGTGGTGTTATGTTGATTTGTTTAATACTTTTCAATATTATGTACTGTTATCTGATAACATAACTGCAAATCAAAAAATATATGCAAATTATACACAAACATTACAGAAAATTAATCACACAGCACCCGTTTTAGATGATTTGCACGATCCAAAAACGGTTATGATTTATGCTCGGCAATATGGTGTTGAGCCTTGTATGGATCCAGCAGAATTTTCAAAACGTGTAAATAATGCAGTTGCACGAAAATCGCAAAAAATAGATATGTCGAAAATATATTCAGCGCGAATTGAACGCATTCCCGTTATAGATTATATGACTCGTATGGCACAAAATCCGGAACAAATGTACTTGTTCTATAATGCGATGCATATGTATTTTAACAATGATGTATTTCAAGAGAAGAATTTCAGAACATTAACCCCGATGTTGGGTGGCAAGACGGGATTTTACCCATATGAAACATATAATATATGTTCCCGCAATCCTAAATTTCTAGAAGAATATACATATGCAAAATTTAATAAATTAAATCGATTTTTATGTCAGTTTAGTCGTTAAATCATAGTTGTTATAGAATACAAAAACGCACCATTTGGTGCGTTTCTAAACGGGTAGCCTTTGTCGGGATGCCAGGACGAGTCCAAAGTCCCAGATTAACAATGGTGGTCGGCCAGTTGATTTGGTCCGTCTGTATCACACTTTGCATCACAGTTTTTGGTGTGTTGGGGATGTGGGGCAGAATAATTCGCTAAAAACTAGCGATATAATTAGCGATAAATTGAACAAGACCGAAAACGCATTTATGTCTGCGAGTATGCCGATGTTGCAGAAAAACAATGAAATCAGTGCCGCCGATGCAATTGTTGTAACGGGTAAATCGGGCCCAACGTTTTGGGATAAATATCGACACAGTAAAGAGAATCCTACGTAATTTGACCGATAATGGCCACCTGGTCAAACATGGCAACGGCCGCACAACGTTTTATACCAAGGCCTAAGGAAACAAATGAAAGTAACTGCTGCGATTTTTAAGCGTGGGGATAAAGTTTTGCTGATGCGACGGGCGGCTGACCAGCCTTTGGCGGGCGAATGTGAATACCCCGGTGGTAAGTTTGAAGATGGCGAAGACGGTCCAACATGCCTGCGCAGGGAACTCTATGAAGAATTGGGGATAGATGCACAAGTTGGCGACCTGATTACCATTGCAAAACATACAACAGATTCCGGCAAGGTTATCGAACTGCACACATACGGGATTTTGGGTTATACCGACGAAATCCAACTGCGCGTCCACGACGATATGCACTGGGTGCCGGTCCCAGACCTGCCAGAGCACCCGCAGTTACCAGCAGACTTGATTGTGTCGGAAACATTAGTCCAAAATCTAGATTGAGTTACGGATATTTACACCACTGCGTTTTCTGTGATTTCAAATGTATGCTTATCACAATCCAGTTTTGCCATGCATCCCATTGGCATGGTCATAATCGGGTCGGTATGCCCGATATCAAAGTGTGTCACAACCGGCATATCCGTTAAACCAAATTCCGCCAATGCCTGTAAAATACGTTTTTCGTATTTTGGGTTATTTTCATTCTTTGGTCGGCCAAATATAATCGCCCGCATCTGTTGCAAGATACAACCCCACCATTGTCCAAATATTCTTTTATCTGTTGGAATGCGCTGCTGTCCTTTAATCGTTGCAACAGGTGATATGTATTTCCACCACCAATAAAGATGGCCGCATAATCGCCCAGATTGTGATTTTGTATTTCGGTCATATCACGCACCATGACAAATTCACCATGTTTTATATTGCTAAACTCGTCGCCGTTTATCCACGCCAGGCAATCGTCATATCTGTGTGGTTCCATCGCCAATTGGATATATAGAATTGGTTTGTTTTGGTCGATTATACTTTCAAATAATTTATTTGAAATAATTGTTGTCACCACCACCAAGTATTATATGCATTATTGTTTCCCTTTGTTTAGTGTTTCTATAACCCAATTTTTTATAACGGTTGGATACAGTTTTGTATCGGCCAGTTCCGATATTTTCACTTTTTCAAAGCCGATTAAATCTTCCTGGCTGGTAATGTTTTCGGTGTTTATATCTACACGTTTAACAACTTCAATCCCGTAAAGGAAATTTCCATTGGAATCATAGCCCTGATTTTCAATAGCCAATAAGATGCCATCATGAATAGTGATGTCAGATTCTGCAACGCCCATTTCTTCATTCAGTTCACGTGTAATGCACTGATTCAATGTTTCGCCAATTTCCAATCCGCCACCAGGCAAGAAATAATAACCGCCAGCCAAGTGCTTGCATAAAACGATGCTGTCGCCTTGCACAATTAAACATCTGCTTGTTGTTTGTGTTCGCATGACTATATTTCCCTTTATTTTATCTTATAATCGTATGCTTGAACCACTGTTCTTGGAAAGCGGTTTTTTGTTCAATATATTCGTTTGTTGGATTTTGTCCGTCTGGTACAACAATCAGTTTATCGTCGTTGTCATTTGTGCGATGAATAATCGCAACGCATTTTCCAGAAAATGTTGCCAACGGCGTATCGATACCCAACACGTATGCATCTAATTCTTCGCCATCGCCCGATATGGTGTTTGGGATAAAGCCATAATTCACTTCGTATGTAAAGCCGTGTTTTGGGTGTTTGCTGCCCAGTGGTCTGTCCATTTGTACACGCACTAATTTGCCCAAGAAATCACGTGCATTGACTGGCGTGGGATTTGCCATTTTCTGATAATTCAAAACCATATTAAACCCTGGAACAATAGACGGGATAAATTCACCTGTGTTTTGCATATGTTGAATATCTGCCAGTGTTGCCCACTTGACGGATTGCACCTCGCTTGCCTGTGGTTTTAAATCAGAAATTTTAGTATTACTGTGTACTAGCCACACATCAACGAAATCCATCGGTCGCTTAATTGTGCCAACCAGTACAGATTTTTCGGGGTCTGGTGTCAGTCCTAACTCTTCCATTGTTTCGCGAACACACGCATCCCAACTGGATTCGCCTGCGATTGCCCCGCCACCAGTCTGGCCCCACATGTTTGGAAATTTCTTGGCCGTACCCATGCGTTGTTGCAACAGGTATTTGCTGGCATCATTTACAATCCATACATGCACAGACAGCTTGTTCAATCCGCTGGGGATTTGTTGTCCGCGTTCAATTGTTGAAACTGGATTGCGCAAATTATCATACAGGGTGTTTTTTTCGGACATTTCAAATCCTTATGGCTGGGGTTATAGAATCAGTATAGATTACAATATTTATGTTGTCAAAGTTTATGTATGCTGATTTTTTCACAGCATACAATCCTTTTTGACATCTGGTGAATTTGGGTGAGCATTGAATTGCGGGATAATAAAAGATTCTTATCGGTTACGCAATATTTTCTGCTTGTGTAATTCTGCGCGTATACGAGATTTTGGACTACACCGGCGAAATCCAACTGCGCGTCCACGATGATATGCACTGGGTGCCGGTCGCAGACCTGCCAGCGCACCTTCAATTACCTGCAGATTTGATTGTGTCGAACGAACTTATGCAACTTAGTCTTGAATAATTTCTTTTATTTTTACCATCGTATTCACAAATGATTTGCGATTTGTAGTCATAATGTTGGTGTTCAATTTATAGAATTTTCTCATTTCGACATATGGGGTTTGGCCTGAAGTTAAGAATGGTTTCATGGCTTCCAAGAAATATGACAGTTTGGCAGATTTGTTCGTACCTTTTAGTCGTTTGCTGATTGCGGATGGGACGAACCATATGTTGTTGTCTGAAATTTCAAATAACGAAATAACTTTTGGGATGCCAACGCCAACATGCTTTGTTGCTGTCGTAACTGACATACCTATATTACGCAGGTCGTTAAAGAAATCGTAGACAGATGCCTCGGGTATATTAGAGTTTTTGGCAACAAATTTATTTACAAACTCTTCCTCGGAAATGTAATCGTCTGTACGTTTGGCACTTGGTTCGGTATCAGCGCCAGGGGCTGAGCAAACTATATTGTCATTTTTGATAGTAATAACAGCTCGTTCAATATGCTTGGTGTTCATGGTAAGCTGTGGAATAACCAAGAATTTGTCACCTAGTGCATATGTTTTTATTTCGCACAGCGCCAATTTATACTTCATGTCTATGGGGCTGTTTACAAATGCGGCTATGTTTTCAACTGTTGGGCGGATAGTGTCGCCAACAATCAGCATCAAAAATTCTGCATGACGAATGTGGCGATGTACGGCATCTATGAAGGTTTCTTTGTCTGGCAAATCTTTGAATTTCTTTTTCATGTCTGTGTATAAATCAGATTTGCCATATAAGTCATTTAATGTTGAATAATCCCAGCCAGATGCACGGATATTGGCTGCATAGTCTAATATTTGTCCCAAAACCTCACGACAAGACTCAGGATTGCGATGCAGTTTTGTTTCTACTAACACCAATCGACCCGATTTGCTGATAAATATTATATCTACATGTCCAGTTCCTTTTTTGCTGGTTTTCGTGGACGCTTCGCTACACACGTACATTAAATCCGCATAATTTGGGTCAATGTCAGATACAGGTAGTATATCAGGACAGGTTGGCAAAAATTTTTGTAACCATTTTTCTGATTCAATTCGTTTAATTTCTGGGCTGGTTGTCTTACCATGCTTATCTACAAAGACTGGTGATTTTACAGCACGTTCTGACATGACTCTCTCCATAGTTTTTATTACTTGTATTGTACATTAAAATGGGCATGTTTTCAAGATGTCGCTTAATTCATTTTGTATCGCATGTGTCAACAGAATATGCATTAATACATAGAAAACGAATTGATTTTACATACTTTTGCACTATCTATATAGTGTGAGCATGGTGCTTGCACGGAACCAAAAGGATGTGAAATGAAGAAGATAATAAGTTGTTTGGTTGTGGTGTTGTCGCTGTGTGTGTTTAATGTACCAGCTCAGGCCAGTTATTATGGTGGCTCGGGGTATGTGCATGTGAACGGTTATACAAAAAGCAATGGCACATATGTGCAGTCGCATTACAGAACACGCCCAGACGGTATCAAATCTAATAATTTGAGCTATCGTTTTTAATAAGAATTCCCGCCCCATATGGGCGGGTTTCTTTATCCATACAATCCTTTTTGACATCCGGTGATTTCGATTTATACTGAATCACGGAATGGCGGAAAGGTTTTATCTTTGCATTGATTTAAAGAGTTTCTTTGCCTCGGTCGAAGCGGTTGACCGTGGCCTGGACCCGTTTACAACGAACCTGGTGGTGGCGGACCCGTCACGGGGGCGGGGGTCGGTTTGTCTGGCGATAACGCCGGCGATGAAAGCCCTGGGTATTCGTAATCGTTGTCGGGTCTTTGAAATCCCCAAGAATGTCGAATACATCACCGCCATGCCCCGCATGAAAAAGTATATGGAAGTATCCGCCCAGATTTACGATATTTACCTGCGTTATATTTCGCCCGAAGACATCCATGTCTATTCCATTGACGAATGCTTTATCGACATCACGCCATACCTGAAAATGTATAAGCGGTCGCCCAAAGAAATGGCGATAATGCTGATGGATGCTGTGCGGGCCGAGACAGGTATATGCGCCACCGCCGGCATCGGCACGAACTTGTTCTTGGCCAAGGTTGCGCTGGATATCACGGCCAAGAAAGTCCCCGACCATATCGGATACCTGGATGCGGAATCGTTCCGGGAACACCTGTGGCACCATCGGCCAATAACAGACATCTGGAACATCGGAGCGGGTATTGCACGGCGACTGGAAAAATACGGTGTTTATGACCTGTATGGGGTGATGCAGATGCCGGCCGAAACCCTGTATCGTGAGTTCGGCACAAATGCGGAATACTTGATTGACCATGCAAATGGGGTCGAGCCGTGCACGATTGCCGACATTCATAATTATCAGGCGAAATCCCATTCACTGTCCAACGGCCAGATTCTGTTCGAAGACTATAACTTTGACGATGCACAGATTGTAATGCAGGAAATGGTGGATAACCTGGTCTTGGAATTGGTGGAAAAGAACCTGGTGGCGGATGAAATATCGCTGGCCGTGGGGTATTCACGTGATGTGCGGCGCCCAACCGGGGGCAGTCGTAAATTGCCAGCGCACACATCGTCTTATAAATCATTGGTGGCGGACTTTGTGCGATTGTATCGGGAAACAACCGATAAACGCACGCCGATACATAAATTTACGGTTGGACTGGGGAATCTGGTCGATGCGGATACGGTTCATCTGCAACTGGATTTGTTTGCAGATACAACGGCGGAGGAACGCGAAAGCAAACTGCAACACGCATTGCTGGATATCAAGGGCAAGTTTGGCAAGAACGCCGTCCTGCGTGGAATAAATTATCACGAGAAGTCCACCGGTCGCAAACGTAATACTTTGGTTGGGGGACACAATGGCTGATAATACCGCACGCGCAAAACAGTTTATGCCTTTTGCGGCCCTGCGTGGGTACTATGCGATGGTGTTGGCTAAAAATCGGGTGGTTGAACCACCTCGGGAATTGATTGGTGACACCACCGAACGGTTGTCACGGAAACTCGGGCTGGTTAAAAAGGGCATGATGATAACGGTGCGATTTTACCGGACCGATGCCTATGACACCATAACGGGCCTGGTCACCCGCATAGACCCCGAATACCGATACATCACCATAGTCAAAACCAAAATCCCATTTGATGATATTACCGAAGTATCCAGCCCCGAAATCCCAGATGGGGAATGAAAAAACTAGCGATAAACAGAAAAAAATACATCTTGCTTTTGGGGATATTTTTCCACTATTATTAATAATAATTAAGGAAGGAAAAATGGCGAATGTATCTGACTTACGTAATAAATGGGAACTTAATAAAGAAGGGTATAAAATCAAGGAAATTGGTGGTGGCGTTCACGATTTTATATCAGATATATTTCAGTCGCCAGATTTTTTTGGTTTGCAGTTGTTAGCAGTTAAGTCAGATAAAAAAAAATATTTTGTTCATGATACTGAGGCGAATAAAAATGGCAGGCCAGATTTTGTTTTGTATATAAATTCAGATATTATTATTCCTGTTGAGGCAAAACCGTGGGGACGCATCACAGATGGTGAAGATCAGTTGGTTCGTTACCAGACGGCACTTGACACCAAAGAATACGGTATTTTAACAGATGGTTTTGAATGGCGTTTTTATCGTGGGTGTAAGTATACTAAGTTCACATTAGATTCAATGTTGGATAATCCATCAGACCTGCTTGCTTTCTGGGATGATTACTTAAAGCCAGAAAATTACTATATTGAATTGTTTAATCCATCTGGTCAGCTAGAGATGTTTGAAACAAAATTGTCATTGAATGATCCAGAAAACAGAAAAAGTTTCTTTGTTGATACCACCAAGTTAATATCAAAATTCAAAACAAAGATGCGGAGTATCGGGGCTTTCGATCTTTTTAGTGTGTCTAACGAAAAACTAGCGGTTGAAACATCGTATTCATATTTGATTCAGTTTATTTTGTACAAGGTATTGGTGGATAATAAATTCGGCAAATTGGCTCAGGGTTACGAAACAATGTTGCGCAGAATATCAAAATCAGTAAAAGATAGTGATTTTTATGGTGTTATAACAACCGATGTTGCGCAAATTGCTGATTTTATTTCTAAGAATATTTATATCCCGTTTAAGAAAGAACAAGAATCAATCACAGACAAGTTGGCTAAAAATCTCTCAAAAGGACAACTTACGATTGATGATATTGCACCATGGCTGGATATTATCAGTTATATAAACAAATATGATTTTTCCAATTTGAAAAATGAAATTTTTGGTTTTATTTATGAAAACTATCTAAAAGATTTGTATCAGGATAAAAATAAAGGGCAATATTTTACAGATCCTGCTGTTGTAAACTTTATGTTAAAGGAAATTGGATATACCGAGTCTGAGTTAAAAAAACGCAAGCATAGAAACGAAATGTCAATTATTGACCCTTCGTGTGGGGCCGGAACTTTCCTTTATAGTGCAGTTGACAAGATTATCAGTGCATTTAATGATGACACCGAAGCGATGTCAAAACATATTGAAGAATTGATTAACAATAATATATTTGGGTTGGATATAGAAGAGTTTCCATTGTATTTGGCGGAAATGAGTATCTTGATGCGGTTGTTGCCATTGATTGTGACGGATGATTATGTGAATCCTATTGACAGCAAATTTAAAATATTTAAAACCAAAGATAGTATATCTGAATTTTTGGATGTTGGTATTGATGCCAAGGCCGAAGAAAAAATAGATTTATTTTCACATCTTAAACAGGCGGCATTGGATTACCCATCGTTCATGCGTGACGAGGCCGATTTACAAGCCATGATGGAATCTTTACAAAAGAAAAATGGTCATAGGGGGCGTTTTGATTTTGTTATCGGGAACCCGCCATATATTGGATACAATGAATGCTGCCGACAAAATCAACTATGGACACAAAAGATTAAAGATAAAACGGATAATTCCATAACGATGGGTAATGTTTACGGTGTCAATTTAAATACCGTTCCTGGTAGAATAAAGACTTATTCTCCAAAGCCAAATTTATATGCATTTTTTATAGCGTTAGGATTAGCATTATTAAAAGATAATGGAAAAATTTGTTACATCATACCACAAACGGTTTTGACTGCGGGAGATCTGGATGTATTACGTTATCATTTATCTAATAATACAACCATTGAAAAAATTGTAACATTTGATGGAAATTTATTTATTGGGCGCGGATTAAAACAGAATAAACCAGTTGCTACATCATCATTAATTTTTGTTGTTAAGAAGGAAAAACCACATCAAGACCATAAGATAAACATTGTAAATTATAATCCATACAACGAAACTCAAGCTGGTAATTTAGAAAAATATTTCAATAGCCACAATAAAAACGCTTTTGAAATACTACAATCTGACTTGCAACAAAACGTAGATAATTGGAATTTTATTAAACAAGAAAATATTTTTATAGAATTATTAGAAAAATATCGTCACAACACCAATTCTATTGAGGAATATAGACGGTATGATATACCTGACTATGATAGCATAACCTTAGATGGAGGTTTAATACTAGAGCAAAATAAAATTTGTGACAATAGAACACATGATGATGATTTTGTGGTTTTGAATCCAAAAAGTAATAACTACAATTTATTTAGTGTTTGTGCAAAAAATCTATATTATCCGAAAGATGCGGAGATAGCTTATATTCCAGGAAGTCAAAAATTTAAAGCATACAAAAACAAATATAAAATTATCTGGAAAACTAGGTTCAATGAAATATTCCAATTTAGCGATATAGATGATTTAATTTTGAATGGCAATCAATCATTACTTATATCCAGCAACAGTAAAGAAATTGTTTTATTTTTACTAGCAATTTTGAATTCAAAAATAAATATTCTGATGTTAAACAATGTGTTAAAACTTCCAAACGAAGCGATATATTTGGTATCTATTAAATCCATCAAACAATATATCCGCATACCAAAAATCACACCTGAAAACCAATTTATAAAAGACGAAATTATAAAAACAACAGAACAGATGTTGGATTTAGAAAAGGTAACTCTGCGAGATGTCGTCAACTTCAACGGCGTTCAAATGCAGCAATTTAATTCTGTGTCCGTTGTCGGAAATAATTTGGTGCTGGATTCAATGCGGCTGAATATTCCTGAGAATTATATAGTCTCAGTGCGTGATGCCCTGCAAAATAAGTATTTTGATAAAAAGGGTAATCCACTGTTGACAGAAATCAGATTGTCAGAATTAAAATCTTTACCCGTAATTGATTTTGAATATCAGGCAGCGTTAAAAGATTATATTGATGATTTAGTGTTTGCGTTATATTTTAATATTCCTATTATCCGTGTCGGTATAAAATATGCCGCAGAAATTAAACAGCGATGCAAATCAAACGAATTTTATGAGTATATAAACACACAAAAATAGCAAACAAGGGGGGCATCCGCCCCCTTGTTTTGATTCACTCAACCTTAATCCCGGCGATTAGTTCGCGTTGGCTGGATGGGGTGAGGTTGGGTTGGAATTGCACGCCTTAATAAAAATAAAAAACATCCGCCATGCATGACTTCGCCACCCGACACAAAAATCAAAAAAACAAAGAAATCCAAACAGAAAACGCACCGTTTGGTGCGTTTTAAAACTGGTGCCGGTTGTCGGACTTGAACCAACGACCTACTGATTACAAATCAGCCGCTCTACCAGCTGAGCTAAACCGGCAATGCTATGCAATTATACATATCTGGGCGCGCAACGCAAGCAAAAAAATCACAAATGGGTGAAAAATATTAGCACTGGGGGTGGGGAATGTGGCATGCAATCTGTAATGTGCGCAGATAAGAATGTTTGCCTATGGCATAACGTTCGGATTTTGTGCATAATTTATAACATATGTTTAACAATAACAAAGGGGCTTTTATGATAACCCACCAAGATATTTGGAGTGCGATTGATGCAGTGGCGGTTAGTCATAAAATTACACTATCGCGCATGGCGATTAATTGTGGGCTGGATGCGAACACTTTTAATAAAAGCAAGCGTTTGGATTCGTACGGAAAACTGCGTTGGCCGTCATCTGAGACAATTGCCAAGATTCTTAATCGGCATAATATTACAATGATGGAATTTGGGTGTATGTGTGATAAGTGTGTCGCAGAACGTATCAAACGTGAGCAATAGCAGGGCAGAGAAAGTATTTGACTTGCTATTTTGTCCTTGCCTTTGGGTTTATTTAGGGCAGAATAGGGAGTATGAAAAACGTAAAATTACCAGAATTGTTGGCGCCGGCGGGGACGTTGGACGCCTTTAAAACCGCCATTTTGTATGGTGCGGATGCGATTTATGCGGGATTGCCTGGGTTTTCTATGCGGGCGCGCGCAAAGATTGATGTCGAAGGGGTGCGCCAGGGTATTGAGTTGGCGCATGCGGCGGGGAAAAAAGTCTATTTGGCGTTTAACCTGTTTGCGCATGATTATGAGTATGCAAATATGCCACGTGTGGCAGAGATTATTCGTTATTTGGGGCCGGATGCGTTAATTGTATCTGACCCAGGGATTGTTATGTGGGTGCGTGAAAATTTCCCAGATATGCCGATACACATTTCAACCCAGGCAAATATTTGTTCGGCGAAAACGGTGAAATTCTGGCAAAATGCGGGGGCGAAGTTGTGCGTCCTGGCGCGCGAGGTGTCGCACAATGAATTTAAAAATATTCGTGCAGAATGTCCAGACGTTGGGCTGGAAATCTTTGTCCATGGGGCGATGTGCATGTCGTATTCGGGGCGGTGTTTGCTGTCGAACTTTATAACAGGGCGACCGGCAAACCGTGGGGCGTGTGCGCAACTGTGTCGGTGGAAGTATGATGTAATCTTGCGTGAACGCGAATCTGGCGTTGAAATGCCAATCGAAGAAGACGCGCGTGGTGCGTATATCATGAATTCCAAAGATTTGTGCCTGATGCCGCGGTTAGCAGATGTTGTGGCGGCAGGGCCAGATTCATTAAAAATCGAAGGGCGTAATCGATCAGAATACTATGTGGGGTCGGTGGTTCATGCGTATCGTTGCGCGTTGGATGCGTATGCGGCCAATCCAGATAATTTTGATCCGACGCCGTTTATGGATGGTTTGAATCGCTTGGAAACACGCGGGTATACAACGGCGTTCTTTGATGGGCCGGTTGGGGCGGATGCGCATAACTATGAAACAACACGCAGTACGTCGAACTGGCATGCGGCGGGTGTGATTGTGGCGGCGGATGATGAAAATATCACATTTGAATTGCGTAATGAAACGCGCGTGGGCGATGAAATCACATTTATTTTACCGGGGACGATGGATTCTGTGACGGTTAAATTGACCGAATTAATCAATGCTAAGAATGATGAACGTGTGGAAAAGTTGGCGGCCGGTATGGGCAATTCGATTTTGATTCCGCGGGCGTGGTTGGGCAACCGACATG
>SAMEA3663077__coassemble_122_pt1 | contig 33906 bp, 22 predicted proteins | sample SAMEA3663077__metabat2_low_PE_009 | metagenome-assembled genome bin SAMEA3663077 (sample SAMEA3663077) | pig gut metagenome | biome: pig gut; feature: pig-associated habitat; material: faeces | place: France | collected 2012 | reverse complement strand
TTAAACGTTTGATTTCATAGATTGTGTTTTCAGGGTTGGTGACCGCCTGATTCTTGGCGGTGATGCCGACCAACTGTTCCCCGTTTGCTGTCAATGCAACAACGGATGGGGTTGTGCGCTGACCTTCGGAATTTTCAATGATTTTTGGGTCAGAACCGTCCATGAACGCCATGGCCGAATTTGTTGTACCCAAGTCAATACCAATTACTTTTCCCATGTTTTTCACTCCTGTTAAAAATTTGCCTACCCACCATATAGTTATGCAAAATTTGATTTCAAGTGGCAATAGACAGTTTTTCTTAAAATAAAATGCCCCGGCGGGGGCATTTTTTGTGGTCTTACATTTCGTTCGGGATTTTAAGCCCCATTAAATCAATCGTTTTTGCCAATGTGTCGCGCGCAATTGTCGCAATATGCAGTCGGCCCGCCCGAACATCGGCCGGCACGTCGTCACGCAGAATTGGACAGTTGTGATAGAATGTATTTATCAACTGGCACAAATCATAGGCATAGTTCGCAATCATATCTGTGGCGCGATTGTCAAATGCGCTGTGAACCGTGCGTTCAAAATCCAGGATTCCAATCAACAGATTGCGTTCATCCGAATTTATCGGCATACATGTCGCAGATGGCACGTCGGTTGCGCGTTTTAGTACGCTGTTTAAACGGACGGCGGTGTACAGGATGTATGGGCCGGTACGGCCTTCGAAACTGGTGACGGATGCGGGGTCAAAGATATAGTCAGACCGTACATCGTGCATCAGGTCGTTAAATTTAACCGCAGATAGCGCAATTGCTGCAATTGTGTCGTTGTCCAGTGTTTTGCCGGATTCGGCCACACGTGCGTTGACGGCTTCGTTTACGGCATCGATAATGTCATCCAGGCCGGCGGCGTTGCCGTCACGTGTCTTGAATGGTTTGCCATCGCGGCCGTTGATTGTGCCGTATCCGATATGCTCGAATTTGTTATAATCAAATATGCCAGAAATCTGGGATACGCGGAATAACTGTTCAAAGTGCAGTCCCTGGCGCAAATCGGTGAAATAGATGATGCGGTCGGGGGCGTCTGTTATTTTGCGACAATAAACGGCGGCTAGATCGGTTGAATCATATGTGTCCGCGCCGCGGGAATCAGTCCACATGTATGGTGGCATTGGTTTATTGTCGTCGTCGCGTTTAACAACGATAACCTGGGCGCCGTCGCTTTCGGTTATTAAATCTTTGGCGCGCAGGATTTTTTCAACGTCGTCCAAGTATTTTGCGGCGTTGCGTTCGCCCAAATCATAATCAAATGGCAAGATGTTCAAACGTTTAACCGTGTCGTTCATCATGTCCAATGATATTTTCAGGAATTTTTCATACAGTGCAAAATAGCCCGCGTGTCCGTCCTGGAATTTGGCCTTGATATCCTGGGCGTGTGATTGAAATTCTGGGTTTTCTTTGGCGTACGCACTGGCCGCGGGATAGTAGGTGTTTAATTCAGATGGATTGATTTCAAAGTCAACCGATGTGTTTGGGTCGAAGTCATCGCGGAAATACGGCAGTTCTGGGTGCAGACGTTCAATCCATGCAATTACCAATGCCATTGGTTTGCCCCAGTCGCCGATATGATTCCACGAATATGTTTTATGCCCCAACATACGCGCAATACGGTTGAATGTGTCGCCAACAATTGATGTGCGCAAATGTCCAATGTGTAATGATTTCGCAACATTATATGCGCCATAATCCAGGTCGATTGTCATTGGTGTGTCTGTGCGTGGGGATTGCGGCTGGGTGGCAGAATCCCAAATGAATTCGTCGCGCAACTTAATATTAATAAAACCAGGGCCGGCGATTGATGCGTCGGCAACAAAGTCCAGTTCCGTCAGTTTTGGCAAAATTTCCGCCGCCAATTCGCGTGGATTCTTACCGGCGGAACGCGCCATAACCATGGCGGCGTTGGTGGAAAAGTCACCGAATTCACGGTTGCGGGGAACTTCTAGATTTACAGTTGTGCCCAGTTTTTCGTTAATTGCGTTTGATACATATTTATATAAATTCATTTTCTGATACCCTTCGTAGTTTTCTTAGATTGGTAGTACAATTCTGACGCGCAGACCGCCCAGTTCGCTGTTTTCCAGGAACATTTGTCCGCCGTGGTTTTCAATTGCAGTTTGCGCAATGGACAGCCCCAGGCCCGTGCCACCGGTGTCTGTGCCGCGCGCATCGTCCAGGCGTACGAATGGACGCATGGCGTCGCGTTTGCGGTCGTCTGGGATGCCCGGACCATCGTCTTCGATAATAACTTCGACTGTGTCCGCGGTGTCGTGTTCAGTAATTTTGATTTGTTTGTTGGCATAGCGTGCCGCATTTTCGATGATGTTGCTGAATGCGCGTGCCAATGCCATCGGGCGTGCATAGAATTGGGTTGGTGCGTCCGGGAAATCGGTGACTATTTGTTTGTCTGGGGCGGCATCACGTGCAATTCGTGTCAGCATTGGTGGCAATTCAGTGGCCTGTTCAATTTCAGGTGCTTCGCCACGGGCGAATGCCAGGTATCCGTTCACCATTTCCGTCATACGGTCAATGTCGCGGATTAAATCGTCACTGGTTGCGGTGTTGGTTTCAACCGCCAGGCGCATGCGCGTTAATGGTGCTTTTAAATCGTGGCTGACCGCGTTCAGCATGTCGGTACGGGTGCGGTTGTATCTGTCCAGACGTTCCTTCATTGTAATCATAGATGCGGCGGCTTCGCGGATTTCTTTGGAGCCGGTTGGTACAAAGCCTGGCGCATCCAGGCCACGGCCAAATCGGCCGGCAGCACGGGCAATACGACGAATGCTGCGTGTGTGCATGATGATAAATGGCGCAATCAGGATTGATACAATTAAAATCGAACCCAACAGCCAGATGATAAAGACTTCGGTGCTGGTGGAATAAATGCGGTACAGCGATGTGCCAAATGTCGCGATTTGGTTATCGCGGGTCGGCACGTCAACATACACCAGTCGTTTGCCGCGGTCCATATAGATATTGGCGCGACGTTGCAACCGTTTGGACAGTTCGGATGCCAGGTGTCCTGTTTCACGGGCGTGGTTGTCGTTATGTTTTGGGCGGTTTAGTTTTTCGTGAAATGTGACGTTGATGCCAATGTCGCGTGCCATTTTCTGCGTTGTATCGGTGTCACCCGCGTCGATAAAGTTCATCATTGTTGTGATTTCACCCGCCAAAGTTCGTGCCAGTGTATTGTGTACGCGCGACCAGTGATTGCCAAAAAATGCGTTGGCAACAATTACCTGGGCAATAATCAGTGGAATTAAAATCATTAAAATGGTGCGCCATAAAAAACTGCGTGGAATCAGCCTCATATTACTTATCCTATTTATGTTGTTGGGGTTGCGGATTTGTCGATTAATTTATATCCACGTCCCCGGATTGTTATTATATCCAAGTGTGATAATACTAAATTTAATTTATTGCGCAAGCGTTTTGCAACCATTGGGGCCGCGGGGGCAATGTTGCCCAGCGGACTGGTCAGGTGCTGTAATAACTTCTTTTCTTCGCCGGATAAAGCCAGTAACTGTGGTTCTTGGGTTAAAGCAGTTGATACAAAAAATTCGTCATCTGTAAATATCAGGCCCTGGGGCATCTTTTTGCCAACAGATGCGGATTGGCGAATAATATTGTTTAGGCGCAACACCAGTTCGCGCATTTGAAATGGTTTTGCCAGGTAATCGTTTGCACCGTCGGAAAGCCCCGCAATTGCATTTTCAGGACCGCTGAGTGCAGTTAACATTAATACCGGCGTTATGTTCCCCGCCCCGCGCAGGTTGCGCAGAAATGTCAGGCCGTCCATGCTGGTCATCATGCGATCCAGAATAATCGCGTCAACTGATATTCGGGTCAGTATGTCTTGGGCGTTTTCTGCGGAATTAGCCGAGAGAACATTAAAACCGTCGCTGCGCAGACCTGATGTGAGTGATCTGCGCAGCATATCATCGTCGTCAACAATAAGAATAGTTTTGTTCATTTACTTGTTTAATGGTTCAACTGCGTATTCGCCGGGTTGTATTGTGCGCATGGCATTGTTCGCGCCCATCATATCTGGGTCAGATGTGGCGGCACGAAATTGCATGTTGCCGGTGGCAAATTCTGTTTTAAACAGTGCATAGCCTGTGCCACCGCCGGTGGTCGGCCCCTGCATTCCCAATGAATAATAACCGCCCAAGATGCCATAGTCCAAGTCGATGTAATCCAGACTGACAATTAATGAAACACTGCTGATACCGTCACTGGTCATATTGCAGGCAAATTCACGATTGGACAGGATTGCTTCGGAATTTACAGGCACAATAATATCCATAACGGTTGGTTCACATACACGGCTGATGCCATTGACCAGAAATTCATACGTCATGCCGACGGTTGCCTTGGACAGGCCGGTTGACATACTGACCTGGGATATTGTGCCCTTGGGGATTTTAACCATGGCGTTGGCGATACCGCTGCGAACTGGAAAAGAAATGCCAGATTGCAGGCAATCGCGCGAGAATGGGTCAGCCTCGCATATATAAACGCGGGAATGTGCGTTCATCATGAACATGTTTGCCAAACTGTTGAACAAGAATGAACGCGTAATGCGGTCGTTCAGTCGCGTACAACCAAAATTGCGACATATTACCATTGGATGGTCGGCGAACATTACGCCGGGATGTACGTTTGATTCGGTGGTGCGGGCGTCAATTATGTTCTGGTCATAGTCTAGACTGTCTGCGCGTTCCATAAATTCGGTTTCTGGAATAAAGTTTGGGTCGTCGGGATATGCATAGTAGGATTGCACCGGTGTTTCGGTGTAAATAGTCTGAAAATTGTCATATACAATATTATCCGCCTGGGCAGAAAAAGCGCATAATCCAACAAAAACAGCAGTCAAAATAGGTCTTAACATTGTGTTGCCTTTGGTTCTCTCTGGCTGAATCTTAGAACATTTTAGATAATTGTGTCAAAACAAAAAAATATTTTTATTGAAATTTGTGCGCGCTTTGGTCTAAGTTAGGGTTAAATAATGAAATGAAAGGTGGAATAATGGTCGATTTGATTATTACAGGGGAATCTGGAAAATTACATGCCGTCTATCATAAATCTGCAAACGAGGCCGCGCCACTGGCGGTGGTTTTGTCGGGCAATCCACGAAATAAGTGTCATATGAACGATCGTATTTCGTATGCAATGTTTCGCGCATTTATGGATATTGGTTTTTCGGTTGTGCGATTTAACTATCGTGGCGTTGGCGATTCCGAAGGAACAATTGGGACAACGGCGGAAAATATGCTGGATATTGCGACCGTAATTGACTGGATTCAAAATCATAATGAAGACAGCGATAAAATTTGGTTGGCGGGGCATCAGTTGGGGGCATGGTATGTGTTGCAGGCGATGATGCGTCGGCCGGAAATATCGGGCTTTGTGTTGGTGTCACCGGATGCGGCGGTGTCTGATTTTGCGTTTTTATCGCCCCGCCCCAACCGCGGATTGTTATTACAGGGCGCGGCGGAATCAGATGATGCACGCGCGTTTGCGTCGCATATGACCCAGGTCTTGAAAAAACAGGCTCAGATTGATTTGGAAACAATTCGTGTGCGCGGTGCGGATGCTTTGTACAGCCAGCCGGCAGATTTGCGTCAGATGTATAATGATTTAAAGGCGTATGTCGGGCGTGAAAACGCAGAGGATAAGTTGTTGTAGGTTTGTAGAGTTCAGAGTGCAGAGTTCAGTTAGGGGTTCGACCGTGAAAGAAACCGTAAAGCAAAAAAGCAAGAAATTTGCGTTAAGAATTGTAAATCTGTATAGGTATTTGACTGGAACGCACAACGAATTTGTGTTGTCAAAACAGATTCTGCGCAGTGGCACTAGTATAGGGGCGAATATAGCTGAGGCGGTGTGCGGAATATCAGGAAGGGATTTCTTGGCAAAGATATATATTGCGTTGAAAGAAGCAGAAGAGACGTTATATTGGTTAGATTTATTGAAAGATGCGGACTTTATTACAGAAAAGATGTATAAAAGCCTGTTTAGAGATTGTCATGACATTGCAAAAATGCTAAATAAAACAACAAGGACAATGCAAGAGAAGTTAGATAACTGTACTCTGCACTCTGAACTTTGAACACCGAATAAAAATAGGAACTGTTTTTATGAGTAAAGAACGTTTTTTGGATGCAAATATCCCAGATGATATGGCGGCGACCATTCGTCCGCGATCGCTGGGGGATTTTATTGGACATGACAGTCTGAAACAGAATTTGTCGGTGTTTATTTCGGGTGCACGCAGTCGCGGCGAAGCCATGGACCATGTGTTGCTGTATGGGCCGCCGGGACTGGGAAAAACGACGTTGGCACATATTGTAGCAAATGAATTGGGAACAAATTTTCGTGCAACAGCCGCGCCTATGTTGACCAAGCAAGGTGATTTGGCGGCAATATTGACCGCACTGGAACCGATGGATGTGTTGTTTATTGATGAAATTCATCGTCTGCCAACCGCAATCGAAGAAGTTCTGTATTCCGCGATGGAAGATTTCAAGTTGGATATTATGTTGGGCGAAGGACCCAGTGCGAAAAGTGTGCGTATCGACCTGCCCCCGTTTACGTTGGTGGGGGCAACGACGCGGACGGGATTGCTGTCGAATCCGTTGCGCGACCGATTTGGGATTGATTTACGATTAACATTCTATTCGCCCGATGATTTGGCAAAAATTATTATGCGCAGTGCCAATATTTTGGGAACGCCAATTGACCCAGATGGGGCATTGATGTTGGCGCGGTCGGCGCGCGGGACGCCACGTATTGCAAACAGATTGTTAAAGCGTGCGCGCGATTTTGCATGTGCGTTGGGAAAAAATCAAATAACCGCCGATACGATTAAAACCACCCTGTTCCAATTGCATATTGACGAATGTGGGTTGGATGAAATCGACCGCGAATATATGACTATGATTATCAAGTTCTATGCCGGGGGACCGGTTGGGGTTGAAAACCTGGCGGCGGCATTGTCAGAACCCAGCGACACAATTGAAGATGTTATTGAACCATATCTGATGCAGTTGGGATTTGTTCAGCGTACGCCCCGCGGGCGTGTGATTACAGAGGCTGGATACAGGCATCTGGGGCTGGAAAAGTAATGTCAGTTGATAGGATTGTGGATTTTTTTAAAATCGCAGAAAAATTAGAGTGCGAATACCGCCTGACGCGGATGAGTGATGACGCGCCCCAGGCGGTTGCGTCGCATTCGTGGAATATGGCAATGATGGCAATGGTATTGAAACCATATTTGAAAGTGCCAGTAAATATAGAGCGCGTGTATGAATTATGCTTGCTGCATGATTTGCCAGAGGCAATTGCGCATGATGTGCCGCTGCACGAACAGACAGATGAAGTACGCGCAAAAAAACACGTGGACGAAATAGTCGCGGTAAATCAGATTGTACGGTTGCTGGACAGTGACGAAATTCGGGCGCGATTTGATGAATATGATATGCGGGCAAGTGCAGAATCAAGACTGGTCAAGGCGTTAGATGTTCTGGATACGGCGGTTCAGCATTTGTGCTCCCAGGATTTGGCATATGTCGGCGGTTTTGCGAACAATTTTTATTGGAAAATGTTTTTTAGCCCTGATTTTGCCGCGTTTTTTGATTTTGAACCTGTAATGCGTGGCGTCTTTGATGAAATAAAGCAACGGGTTGCGCGACGGTTGAAAGACGAACTGAATATAGATGCGGGGGATTTTGTAAAATGAAGACTCATGTTTTCCCTTTTACCATTGCGTACGCAGATACAGATGCCGAAGGGATTGTTTATCATGCACGATATCTGGAAATTGCAGAACGGGCGCGTATGAATTGGTTGCGCGGGCATGTTGTGGTGGGTGATGACATTGGATTTGTAATTCGCGAATTAAATATTAAGTATATTCAACCACTGCGTGTCGCGGACGAATTTATTGTTGAAACGCAAATGGTGGATGTTGGGGCGGCAACTGTAAAAATTGAACAAAAGTTCGTGAAAGGTGGGAACATTTGTGCTATAATAAATCTTAAGGTTGCGTATTTGGGGGCGGACATGCGTCCAAAACGAATGCCGGCAAAATTTATTGATGGGTTGATATAAAAAAAGGACGAGGGAAATGGGGAATAATTTTTCATTATTAAGTTTGTTCACAGGCGATATTATGACAGTCGTGGTGTCGGTCGTACTGGTTGTGTTTAGTGTGATGTCGTGGGCGGTGATTGTTGAAAAGTTTCGCCTGTGGCGTATGCAGAAAAGAAATCCTGTCAAAATGAAGCCAAACGAAAATTTAGATGTCTTTATTCGTCCGTTTGATAAGAATCTGTGGTTTTTGTCGATGGTGTCTTATATTTCGCCATTTATTGGGTTGTTTGGTACTGTTTGGGGGGTCATGGATTCGTTTGCGTCCATTGGCGTGAATCAATCGGTCAGCATCGGTGTTGTTGCCCCAGGTTTGGCGGTGGCGTTGGGGACAACTGCGTTAGGGTTGATTGCGGCGATTCCTGCGGCGATTGCGTATCAGGTGTATTCCAAAAAATCTGACGATTTGTATGAACGCCTGGAATGTGCGTGTCGGGAAGTAAAAAACCAAAAATAATGGTGGCGCAGATGTCCAGACTAAGACGCAATAAGTCAGATTTTTCAATTCAATTAACGCCAATGATTGACGTTATGACGGTGTTGTTGGCGGTGTTTATGGTGACAACGCCTATGATGACAACGGGGATTGATTTAGAATTGCCGCGTGCGGGTGCGTCTGCGATGACGGGTAATGACCATGCAATTCAGATTAGCGTTGATTCAAATGGGCGGTATTTCCTGGCAGAAATGGAATTGCCACGCGACGAAATTGTAAAGCGCGCGATTGCCATGCGTGGGGAAAATCCGAACCTGACTATTATGATTAGCGGGGATACGCATGCGGACTATGGCGCGGTGATGAGTATGATGGGAAAATTAAAAGATTCAGGCTTTCAGAAAGTGGGACTGCGCACACAACCAGAATAAAAACAAATGGCAAAATTTAATCAATTTTCAACGGAAAATATGCTGATTTCCATTGGGGGACATTTGGCATTGGTGGCGATTATGGTTACGTCATTTGCGATAGTAATTAATCGCGCGCAATTAGTTGCACCCGACAGGATTGAAATTGTCGAAATTGATTTGAATGACGTTGTGGTAAGTGGCGACGAAACAAAATTGTATAATGTGGGTCAGGTTGTCGAATCAAAGCCCGAAAATCCAACCCCCGCCCCAGTTGCGCAGCCGGACAAGAAAGAAGTTCAGGCCGAAGAACCAGACAAAGTTGAGATAGAGACCCCGACACTGGTCGAAGAACCAAAGCCAGACCCAGAGCCAGAAGAAAAAGTGCCTGAGCCAGAGAAAGAACCAGAAAAGAAACCGGAACCACAGAAATCGGAATCAAAACCAGTTGAGCCAGCACCCGCCGCACCACGAAAAAAGAAAGTTGTGCGCGTTAATCGAGAGGTACTGTCACTGGAACGTACATTGACGGTGTCGGTTGTAGATGCGTTGCGTGTTGCAATGACACGGTGTTGGGTGGTGGATACCAAACGGCCGGATATATCAGACATTCGTGCGGTGGCACATTTAACAATGCGAAAAAATGGAACTGTGCGCGATGTATGGTTTGAATCGGCCGCGCGGGCGGAAAATGATCCGGCATTTGCGTATGTGTTGGAAACCGTTCGTAATGCGATTAATACATGTCAGCCGTTCCGGATGTTGCCGGCGAACGAATTTACCAAGTGGGAACGAATTCAGTTAACTTTTTATCCAACACAGGGTAAAGTAATGTAAGGCGCGCCAGCGAAGAGAGGGGAAAAACAAAGGCAAAAAATATGCAAAAGTATTATTCTGAAAATTGGAATCAGGCAACTGAAAAGTTTTATAGAAATGCGTCACAATACGGTGAATTGCGTTGGTGCGTGGCGGACGGGCATCAGTTTGATATTCCATATGTTTTAATCGGTAATGGCCCGCACAAGGTTGTAATTAATTCGGGCATTCATGGCATCGAAGGATACTTTGGCAGTGCGGCGCAGAATATGTTCCTGGACCAGTTTGCAAAGAATTTGAAGCCAGATTTCCTGCAAAAATATACAATCGTTTTAATTCATGTTATTAATGGTTGGGGTATGCAAAATCGCATGCGCGAAGTTGTGGATACTAAACATGGCGGATTGGTGGATTTAAATCGTAATTTTGGTGTTGATTTTAGTCGGCCGGGCGCACTGCCCCAGAATCCAAAGTATGATTTGGCACATGACATATTGTTGGCCCGGCCGGACGCGGTTCAGAAAAAGAATGCAATCAAAAAATTTTATCATAAACATAAAAAAGATGGCGCATGGGATGCAGTCAGTCGTGGGCAATATAAACATCCATATGGTTTGTTTTATGGTGGCGCAGCACCAATGACAGAAAACAAAATGACAATGCGTATCTATGATAAAGTGATGGACGGCGCAAAATCGTTGACATCAATTGGATTGCATACGGGATTGGGCCGATTTGACAGAAAATGCGGTCGCGTTACCCGACAGTTGATGGTGCCACATCCGACGAAACATAAAACCAGTAATTATTTTACAGATTTATTGGTGGCAACCGCAGTGATCCCAGATGAACGTGCCAAGAATGGACCTGTGTTATTGGGTGATTTGGTTGATTGTTTAGAGGCACGCTATGCCACGCCAGATTTGCCAGTTTATGCCGCGGATTTTGAAATTGGTACAGGTGAATTTCCCATTATGTCGCCAATCTACAAATGTATGGATATGGGGAATGCGCGGTATGATTTGCTGAACTGTGGGCGAATTAATAAACAGACGTGGAAAAATCTGACCGAAAGTTGGTATCCATCTGACACGCGTTGGCGCAATGCCGCATTAGACGGCGCACGGATTTTGTTTGTAGAATTGATTGAAAATCTGAAACAACGATAAAAAAGAACCGCCGAATGGCGGTTTTTATTTAGATTCGCCCATGGTTTTGGCGGAATTTAGTGCGTGGCGCAGGGCCTGTTCCGCGATTTGACGGATTTTTGGTGCAAATGTGCGCATATTCATTGTATCAGCGACTGTGTTGCCAAACAGGCGCGATATATATTCGATTTGGGTCGGGGCAATAATGTAAACGTCACTGGTAATATCTGATGGATTTAGTTTCTTAATCGGCTGTTGCATGAATTTATCCCCCTGTCGTGCCCTATTCTATCATAAATTTTTGTGTTTCGCACTTGTTAATTTTAAATAAAGTTATTATATCATAAAGTATCTTGACCGAAAGGCGCAAAATTGCTATATATTTCGTGATAAAAGTAAGGAAAAAGGTTATGAAAAATATATTAGGTATGTTATTGGGGTCGGCAAATGACCGATTGGTGAAAAGTTATGATAAGACTGTATCCCTGATTAATGATTTAGAACCAAAATATCATGCAATGTCGGATGAAGAGTTGCGCGGACAAACCGATGTGTTGCGGGCGCGACTGGCCGCCGGGGACAAGGAAAAAGATATATTGCCCGATGCGTTCGCGTTGGTACGCGAAGCGTCCGTGCGTACGATTGGGTTGCGTCACTTTAATGTTCAGATGATTGGCGGTATGGTTTTGACCAATGGACAAATCGCAGAAATGAAGACTGGTGAAGGAAAAACATTGGTCGCGACATTGGCAATGTATCTGAAAGCATTACATGGCAAGGGCGCACACCTGATTACGGTCAATGATTATTTGGCATCGCGCGACGCGTCGTGGATGGGCGAAATTTATCGTTTCCTGGGGTTGACGGTTGGAATTATTCAGCATGATATGACCGACGATGAAAGACGTGCGGCCTATGCGTGTGATATTACGTATGTGACGAATTCAGAATTGGGGTTTGATTACCTGCGTGATAATATGAAGTTTAGCAAAAAACAGCAGGTTTTGCGCCCATTCTTTTATGCAATCGTTGACGAAGTGGACAGTATTTTAATCGACGAAGCGCGTACACCTTTGATTATATCTGGGCCGGCCGAAGATACCAGTGAACTGTATGCCAAGGTTGATGCGGTTGTTGCCCAATTTGGCGAAAATGATTTCAAAAAAGATGAAAAAGACAGACATGTGACCCTGACGGAAAGTGGGGTCGATACGGCAACGCGTTTGTTAAAAGATGCAGGGCTGTTGGTTGGTGATAATTTGTACGCTTCGGAAAACGCCGCGTTGGTGATGCATATTCAACAGTCGTTGTTGGCACATCATTTATACCAGAAAAATGTGAACTATGTTGTGCGTGCTGGTGAAATCTTAATCGTTGATGAATTCACAGGCCGTGTAATGAGTGGTCGTCGCTTTGGCAAAGGGTTGCACCAGGCGATTGAAGCCAAAGAACACGTTAAGGTTCAGCCGGAAAATCAGACTGTGTCCAGTATTTCATATCAGAATTTGTTCCGTCTGTATCCGACTTTGTCAGGTATGACCGGAACAGCCATGACCGAGGCCGCAGAATTTGAAGAAATCTATAAACTGCGTGTGGTGTCGATTCCGACAAATCGTCCAGTTGCACGTAATGACCATCATGACGAAATCTATCGCAACAAGGATGAAAAATATGACGCGATTTTAAAGCAGATTTCGGATTGTATGGCCCGTCGTCAGCCGGTTCTGGTTGGTACAGTGTCGATTGAAAAATCCGAAGAACTGGCGGCAATTGTGCGCAAAAAATTGGGGGTTGAACCAGCGGTTCTGAATGCAAAACATCACGAATCCGAAGCAAAAATTGTTGCCCAGGCCGGTGCACCAGGGGCGTTGACAATTGCAACAAACATGGCGGGGCGTGGAACGGATATTAAATTGGGTGGTAACGCCGAAGAACTGATTGCGGCATTGGATGCGACCGCCCCAGATTTTGAGGATAAAAAGAAAGAAATCTATGCAACGATTGAAGCCAACAAAAAATTAGTCTTGAATGCGGGTGGTCTGTATGTAATTGGTACAGAACGTCATGAATCGCGCCGTATTGATAATCAGTTGCGTGGGCGTTCGGGACGTCAGGGTGATCCAGGCGATTCTAAGTTCTTTTTAGCATTGGATGATGATTTGATGCGTATATTTGGGGCGGCGCGTTTGCAGGGGATGTTGACGACGCTGGGGTTAAAAACGGGCGAGGCAATTACCCACCCGTGGATTACCAAGGCCCTGGAAAAGGCGCAGAAACGTGTTGAAGCCAGATATTTCGAAGCGCGTAAAGAATTGCTGAAATACGACGATGTGGCAAATGAACAACGTACGGTTATCTATAAACAGCGTGACGATTTGATGACGGCGGATGATTTAAAACCACTGGCAACCGAAATGATTGGCGATGTGGTTGAAATCATCTGTGAAAACAGTATCCCAGAAAAGGCAATTCCGGCGGATTGGAATCTGAATGCGATTCACAATGCGATGATGCGTGTGTTTGCGTTGGATATTACAGATATTGAAAAATGGAAAACCGACGAACAGATTACAGAACGCAAAGCGTATGAAACACTGTATAATCTGGCAATGCGCAGATATGAACAACAGGCGCAAAAATATGGACCTGAGTTGATGCAGATGGCGTCGCGCCAGATGATGTTGGGGGCGTTGGATGCGGTGTGGAAAAAACATCTGCAACAGATGGATTATCTGCAAAGCGCAATTGGATTGCGTGGTTATGCACAAAAGAATCCACTGTATGAATACAAGCGTGAAGCGTTGGATTTATTTAAAAACACCGTGAACAACTTTAAAATTATGTCAATTTCGTATATTTGTCGTATGGAATTGACGCGTGATGATGTTGCCGCGACCGAGGCCGAACGTGCCAAGCATGATGCAGGATTGAATCAGGCCGCCGGCAGTGACAGTCGTCGTAATGCGCCATGTCCATGTGGTTCGGGTCTGAAATTCAAACATTGTTGTGGTAAATTGCACTAATATATTTGGTGCAATTTATCGTGTTTTCTGTTGGTTTGCATAAAAGGTATAAAAGGGAAAGGGGTTATGCAGCAGTTTGTCCATCTTCGCACACATTCACGTTTTTCAGTGGGGGCCAGTACACTGACCGTCAAACAAATACCAAAGTTGTGTGCGGCAGCGGGGATGACGGCATGCGCGTTAACAGATACCAACCTGATGTCGGGGTGTGCAGAATTTTCAGATGTTATGCCATCGAATAAGTTGCAACCGATTATTGGGGTTGAAATTTCATTGAATCACCATACTGCAGACCCGAAAATACTGCGTGCCAGTTCATTGTCTAAGATTGTATTATTGGCGCAAAATCATACGGGGTATTTAAACCTGTGTGAACTGAACCGAATTATGTATATGCGGGGCGATAATCATCATCTGGGGGCGCATATTTCGTTTGAAGAACTGGCCAGTCACAGTGATGGATTGATTTGTTTGTCGGGGGCGCATCTGGGACCGCTGGGGATGGCAATTTTAAATGGTCAAGATGGTCAGGCACGCGAATATGCCCAAAAGTTTCTGGAAATATTTGGCGACAGATTTTATATCGAAATTCAACGTCATGGACTGGACGATGAAATTAAGACAGAGCCTGGATTTCTGAACATCGCGCGCGAATTAAATATTCCAATTGTTGCGACAAATGATGTTTGCTTTGCGGCGGATACGGATTATGAATCTGCGGATGCGTTGGGGTGCGTGTTGGGTCAGACCAAGGTTATTGATCCAGAACGGCCACGAAAATCATCTGAACAGTACTTCAAATCATATGAACAGATGGCGGAAATTTTTTCCGACCTGCCCGAAGCAATTGAAAATACCGTGCAGATTTCACAGCGTTGCGGATTTATGGTAAATGTTCATGAAAAGCCATTATTGCCACGATTTGGCGATGATTTGGAAACCGAGTGCCAGATGCTGCGCGATAATACTATGAGTGGGCTAAAACGCAGACTGGAACAGCACGGTATTACAGACACCCAACCATATTACGACCAGGCCGAATTTGAACTGGGGGTTATTATTGGGATGGGATTCCCGGGGTATTTCTTAATCGTTGCCGACTATATCGATTGGTGTCGTAATAATGACGTTTTGACCGGCCCGGGGCGTGGTTCGGGGGCTGGTTCGATTGTGGCGTGGGCGTTGGGAATTACCAATGTTGACCCGTTGAAATATGGGTTGCTGTTTGAACGTTTTTTGAACCCAGATCGTATTTCTATGCCGGACTTTGACGTGGACTTTGAACCGACGGGTATTGAACGCGTGTTGGCGTATGTGTGTGATAAATATGGGCATGATTCTGTATGTCGCATTATTACATTTGGTTCGTTACAGGCGCGTGGTGCAATTCGTGATATTGGGCGTGTGTATGGTATGCCCTATTCCAAATCCGACAAATTGTCCAAATTAATCCCCCAGGATGCCAAGACGCTGAAAGATGCGGTTGGGATGTCTACAGAAATTCAGGATATTTTGAACAATGACGAAGATTTAAACAAGGTTGTAACCATAGCCGAAGAATTAGAAGGCAGTCTGCGTAACCTGGGGCAACATGCGTGCGGGGTTGTTATTGGTGACCGCCCAACGACCAAGATTGCGCCGGTCTATCGCGATCCGGCCAACCAGTTGCCGTCATGTCAATTTGATGGAAAATACCTGGAAAAATCGGGTTTGATTAAGTTTGACTTTCTGGGGCTGGAAACGTTGGTGGTGCTGAAATACGCGATACGACTGATTCAACAGACCCGCGGGATTAATATTGACCTGGACCAGATTCCGACCGATGATGCAAAAACCATGCGGTTGTGGCAACAGGGATTGACCGAAGGTATATTCCAGTTCGATGCCCCGTTTGTGCAACAGACGTTGCGTAAAATGCATCCAACCAGTTTCTTGGAAATATCGGCATTAAATGCGTTAAATCGTCCCGGGCCAATTCAGTTTATTCCACAATTTATCGCGCGTATGCATGGTGAAGAAGAAATTGAATATGTTCACCCCAAGGCCGAACCTATTTTAAAAGAAACGTACGGGATTATCGTGTACCAGGAACAGGTAATGCAACTGACGCGTGCGTTGGCCGGATTTACCCGTGGACAGTCAGACAACGTGCGCAAGGCGATGGGTAAAAAGATTATTGCCATGTTGGATGAGTTGGAAGGCAAGTTCTATGAAGGATGCGAAAAAGAAGGTACACTGGATCGCGCAACGGCAAAAGACCTGTGGGAAAAGTTCAAGGATTTTGCAAAGTATGCGTTTAATAAATCGCACGCAATCGCATATTCCATTGTGGCAAATCAGTGCGCGTATCTGAAAGCAAACTATACGCCAGAATTCTTGGCGGCGTCTATGTCCAGTAATCTGAATGATACGGATCAGTTGGCAATCTTTGTAGATGATGCGAAGTCAAACTTTGGTATCCAGATTGTTGCGCCAGATATTAACGAAAGTGATTCATTATTCACGGTGCGTGATGGCAAGATTATTTATGGACTGGCGGCGTTAAAGGGTGTTGGAACAGTTGCAACCGACGCAATTGTTGCAGAACGCAACGCAAATGGAAGGTTCAAGAACTTAACAGATTTTGCCAAGCGATGTGCGCCGATTATGAACAAGCGTATTTTAGAGGCCTTTGCCAAGACGGGTGTTCTGGATTCGTTAGAGCCAAATCGTGCCTTGATTTATATGAACGCAGATGCGATTTTGTCATATGCAGCAAAATCCAAAGATGGGGCGAATATGTTGTCGCTGTTTTCAAATACAGTCGAAGACGATGTGTCCGAAGACAGACTGCGCAAGAATTTGCCCAAGACCGAACCGTGGACATTTGGGCAGAAGTTGGAAAACGAATTGTCGGCGTTGGGATTCTATATTTCGGCACATCCGTTGGACCAGTACAAGCATTTGATTGCGCGTGCCAATTTGGCAACAAGTGCAACATTGGAATCGCTGGGCGACCGCAAACCGGTACAAATTGCCGCAAATGTGAATTCGTTTAGTCGTCGTCGAACGAAAACTGGCAAAGAAATGATTACGATTAATGCGTCTGACAGTGCGGGCAATATTGATGCGGTGGCGTTTGGGGATTCTGCGATTGAGTTTTCACAAATCCTGGCAAATGATACGGTTGTTTTGATTTCAGGCAAGACGTCCAATCGTGATGACCGGGTGTCTATATTTGTGGATTCGATTACACCATTGAATCAATGGGTGGCGAAAATTGCCAAGAAAGTCACTCTGGACATTCGTGATGGCGCGGTGTTGCAAGATGTTAAGAAGGCGATTGTGGCCCTGCCCCGTGGATATACGCGCGTAGAAATGGTATTGCACGGCGCAGAAAAGACCGCAACAGTCGCATTGCCGGGTGGTGTTGAGTTGGGTGCAACAACCGTGGCGGATTTGACCGCCCTGGGGATTAAGGTAGAGGTGGAATAGCCATGACAACAACACAGAAACATATTCCGGTTTTGTTGAGCGCAGTTCTGGATGCACTGGGGGATGTTCAGGACAAGACGATTGTGGACTGCACATTTGGTGCGGGTGGATACAGTCGGGCGTTTTTAGAACGTGGGGCAAATGTTATTGCATTTGATCGTGACCCTAATGTGGTGGTGGATGCAAATGCACTGCGGGGCGAGTTTGGCAATCGATTTAAATTTATTCCACAACCGTTTTCAAATATTGGGGACTTAGAACAATCGGTTGACGCAATCGTCTTTGATTTGGGGATTTCGTCGATGCAGATTGACATTCCAGAACGCGGGTTTTCATTTCGAGCGGATGCACCGCTGGATATGCGGATGGACAATAGAGAGAAAGAGCAAATATTAACGGCTGCTCAATTAATAGAGAGTTTATCTGTTGCTGAAATCGCTGATATATTACGCAACTATGGCGATGTTAAAAAGGCAAATATATTGGCGCGCGCGATTAAGGATTCATGCCCCCAGACAACGTTTGAATTACGCGATTTAATCCACAATCCCAAAGATGTCGCGCCGGTTTTTCAGGCGTTACGAATTGCTGTGAATGACGAAATGGGCGAATTGGAACGCGCATTGGCGCGTGTACCAGATTTATTGGTACTGGGGGGAAAATGCATTTGTGTGACATTTCATTCGTTGGAAGACCGAATTGTTAAAAACACTTTTCGAACATGGACGACTGCGCCAGGCGACCCACGGTTGCCGGTGGTGGGGACTGCGCCATTTATACAAATAAAAACCGCCGTGCCGACAGAATCAGAACTGGAACATAATCCGCGTGCACGTTCGGCGCATATGCGTGGCGTGATAAAAAATAGGGGTGACGCATGAAAAAGAACCTGAAACATATGGTGGAATATACGGATGCATCCAAAAAGGTTAATCCATTGGATTTGTCATCTGACCAGGATTTGACGATTGCGCTGATGAATTTGGTCGCAATTGAAGAAATTGCCCCAAATGGTCAGATTGGACAAATGGTTGGCGAAATGCGTGAACGTCTGATGGCGCGAATGACCCAGGATGCAGGAATAATGGTTCGTGGGTATGAATTGCTGGCCCAGGCAGTGCGCGCCATGGATGATGCCACACGCGCCCAGCAAGATGGGGATAACGTTACGGCATATAAACTGTATGATGCGTCATATGAAGCATATGTTTTATATTTGGCCAGTGTTTATGAAATAAGTGCTTGATTCAAATATGCGAAAAATGATAAAATGTGAAAAAGAGAGAATTAAATTGAAATGTTCGTTTGTTGATTTTGTCCGTTTTTCTGCGCTGTTGATGGCGATGGCTGGGGTGTCAGTGGCCGATGCCGCACAGGCGCCAAATCCACGTAATGCCGTCGCGGTTGGTGCGACTGGGCATCGTACTGCGGGAAATGTTGTTTCGCGTGGCGATGGTGATAACGTACAAACGGTGATGGGGGCTGGTCGTACGTCGGCGCGCAGTGCGGTAAATAATGCACGAAATGGGTCGGCAGTCGCGCGTTCGGTAACGGTTGCGCGATCGGCCGCAAATAATGCGCGCAGTGCGGTAAATAATGCACGAAATGAGTCGGCAGTCGCACGTTCGGCGACGGTGGCACGTTCGGCAACTGGAAATGCACGAATGGGCGCAAACGTTTCGAATTTGGGACTGGCGCGGGCGGGCGCACAGGCGCGTGCGACGGCGGTCTTTACCGACATTTCCAAGATTGGTAGTGGCTATGCTGCGTGTCGTGATGCATATGCAACATGTATGGATCAGTTCTGCGCCAATGCAAATGATACATATCGTCGCTGTTATTGCAGTGAACGTTTTACCGAATTCCGTGATACAGAATTAGCATTGGACGAGGCTAAGACCCTGTTAATGCAGTTTGAAGATACTAGTCTGAATGCGGTGGATAAAACCGCAGCCGAAGTTGACGCAATGTACAGCGCAACAATTGGCGAAGCAGCAATAAAAAAAGATACCAGTGGCGCACAAAAAACACTGGATGAGATTAGCAATTTATTGTCTGGCAAGCGCAAGGCCAGCAGTGGCAACAGTACTTCGATGTCATTGGGGGTTATGTCGTTGGATTTTTCAACGGGCGTTGATGATATCTGGGGTGGCGGTGGCACGTCGTCCATATTTGATACAAATACGGGTGTTGATTTAACCGCGCTTGAGGGCAAGGCGTTATTTGATGCGTCGAACAAGCAATGCTTGCAGTTGATTACAGACAGTTGTGAAAACAGTGCGACACTGAATATGTCGACCAGTGCATATGGTATTATGATTACCCAGGATTGTAATGCGTATGAAAAGAAAATAGATTCCCAGCGCGAGGCAGTTAAGCAAACCGTGCGTCAGGCGCAAAAGATTCTGCGCGAAGCACGCCTGGAAGAATATCGTGCGCATAATTCCCAAGATGTGAATGAATGTTTGGACAAGGTGCGGTCGTCAATGTTGGCGGATACCGCGTGTGGTGCGAACTATAAACGTTGTTTGGATTATAGCGGTGCGTATGTCAATCAAACCACAGGCGAAGCAATTTACAGTCCACGTTTGTTTGAGCTGGAAGATCTTATCATGTTAAGTGGCGCGGATGGTGATTTTGATTTGCTGGGGCAGAATGCTAAGTTTAATCAGTTCCTGGACAGCAAAAAGATGTTTGCAACGTCTGCGTTGGATACGTGTCGTGATTTGTCGGATATTGTGTGGTCGGAATTCAAACGCAGTGCATTGATTGAAATTTCCCAGGCCCAGGATGAATTGATCGAAGCAACCAAGATGTCCTGTGTCAGTACAATGAAAGAATGTTATGACACACAATCGGGTGCGTTAAAGGATTTTGACGATACAACGGCTAAGGTCGCGGGCGCATTGTCGGCATACGCAGCAAAGGCAATGTGTAAAGAAAAGGTTGTTGCATGTGCCGCATTGTATGGCGGACGCGGGGAATGCGAATTTGACGGCAATGGTCATTTGACGGCGGAATCAAAAAATTGCGGACTGGCGGCGTTAATATCGTTTGTTGATACGGTTGATGACACCCGCGTTGCCGAAGGGTGCGCGACCGCAATTGATAACTATGTCCAGGAATTGTGCACGCCAACCACAGGTAACATGAAATTCCCATGGAATTGTCGTCGGATGAGCATGGGCAAGAATAGTGACGCCGCAAGCAGCGCCACCACTGCCAGTGTCGCAGCACATATTAAAAAGTTCGCTGTGGACAATTGCAGTGATCCGACAGCCACGGACAAGAGCTATGCCACATTGCCATTGCAAACGCGTACCCAGGTTGAAAAGGCAATTGATGATATTCGTGAACAATTGGATTATCAATTGAAGGAACAGTGCGAAGATTTGGATGGTTATTGGTTAAAGACAGGCACAACCGATGGCACATTGTTAAAGGTATTTTATTCCACGGTGTTTGGTGGAACGAATACGGGATATGCGGTGTCGGTTGGACGTTGCGTGGAAAATTCAACACGGATTCAGTGCCTGAATTATAACGATGGCGAAGAAACACCAATGGCGTCGTACGACCTGACCAAGGATGAGTGTACGTTTACAGAAGCGTGGTATGAGCAGCGGTGTGCGACAATTGGCGGATACTATGACAACGGCATGTGCTATGTAGGGGGTGCGAATAATGCATCTGAGTCTTTTAAAGTCAAAATTGATGGAACTGACGTCGACGTGACGTCGAGCGCGCCGAGTGTATCTGCATTTTGAACATGGAATTATCACCCCGCCAAATGGCGGGGTTTTAGTATATGTAGTTTATCTAAGTGTAAGTGGTTAGTGTTAGTGGTTAGTGGTGGCACTATAATGTGCGGCAAATGCCGCACACATTCACTAAACACTTGCCACTAGCACTAACCACTAAACTTTTATTTAACAAAGGAATTCTGCCATGTTGACGTGCTAGAAATGGGGATTTGTTAACATTTCGTTGATAAAGAAAAACGCCCCGGTTGGGGCGTTGTTTGTATGCTTGGTCGAATTAACGAACAGATACCTGTTGGAACAGTTCTTCGGCCTTGACCTTTTTTTCCTTGGTCTTGACATGTGTCAACATTGCATCCAGGGCTTTGCGTTCGAACAGCATGCCACGCAACATAGCCAAGGCGTTTTGATTCTTGTTATAGAATTCAAATACCTGTTTTGGATCTGGATAGCGGGCGGCTTCGGACCAGATTGCCTGTTGCAGATCTTCGCGGGAAACCTCTACTTTGTTTTGAGTGCCCCATTCCGCCAAGATTAAGCCCAGTTTAACACGACGTTCGGCGTCTTTGCGTTCCTGTTTTTCGTCCCATTTATGGTCGCATTTTTCATCGTGGCAATTGGCGTGTGAACGTTCGAATTCATTTTTCGCCATTTCCAATTCCTGGGATACCAATGTTTCAGGCAAATCCAATTTAACCTTGTCCGCCAGGATATCCAACAATTCGTTACGCATTTCACGCTGGGCGGCATCATTGTATTGTTCAGTCAGGATGTTACGAATGTGCGCTTTTAATGCGTCAACGGATTCCTGGCCAACCTGTTTGGCCAATTCGTCGTTCAATTCCGGCAGGATATGTTTGCGGATTTCATGGATTTCAACCGCAAAACGCGCATCAGCACCCGCCAGGTTTTCTGCATGATAATCGGCAGGGAATTTAACATTGACGTCGAATTTATCGCCAATCTTGTGACCGATAATCTGGTCTTCGAAGCCAGGGATAAATGCGCCAGAACCCAAAATCAGGTGATGTTTTTTTGCTGCGCCACCTTCGAATGCGGTGTCACCAACAAAACCTGTGAAGTCGATAACAGCGACGTCGCCGTTGGCGGCCTTGTACTTGGCATCCTGTTTTTCGGCAACGCTGCGTGACTTGCGGATGTTTTCCAGGGCGGTTTCAACCTCTTTTTCATCCAGGTCGGCTGTCTTTTTCGTTACGGTGAATTTTTCCAAATCAATCGTCGGCAATGTTGGTAAAATGTCGAATTCCAGGGAATATTCGGCATCTTTGCCAATTTCCCAACCCGCCAAATCTGCATGTGGTGCGCCCGCCAGACGGATTTTCTTGTCTGCAACGTATTTGTTCAAATCATTGTTCATGATTTTATCAATCGCTTCGCCGTATGCCGATGCATTGTATTTTTGACGCAGGATTGATAATGGAATCTTACCTGTGCGGAAGCCCGGCATTTTAGCCTTTTTCCCGTATTCCAACAGGATTTCGTCCGCCGCCGCCTGTAATTCGGCCGCAGGGATTGACCCAGTTACAGAATAATGTAAATCTTTGATTTTTTCTTTTGTAAACATATGCTTTCCCCTATTAAAAGTAAATTGCCGTGTGATTATACACGCTTTTTCAATGAAAGCAATAATAAAAAAAACCGCCGGGGCGGTTTTGGTTTTATTTATTCCTGGCCATTTAGGGTTTTTAACATTTTCATGATGATTTCACGCTGGGAATCAGTGGGCAGTTTCCAATATAAATTTATTAACTGCAACGATTCATTCTTGGCCAATGGGTCAAATGCAGTCTGGTCAGATACACATGATTTTGGCGGGCGACCATTGCGTGGTTCGCGTTCAATAAAGCCTGGCAGACCAGAAAAAAAGAATGACACAGGGGTTTCCAATGCCGCACTTAGTTCAAACAGGCGCGATGCCGCGATGCGATTGCCCGCGCTTTCATATTTCTGAATCTGCTGAAATGTGACACCACATATTTTGGCCAAATCTTTCTGGGACAGGCCCATCATCACGCGGCGCAGTTGCATACGCTGGCCAATATGTTCATCAATTGCGTTTGGGACAAATGCTTTTCCACTCATGATTTATTAACCTCTCCGTAAGATAAAGTTTCTGATAATTTATACAATTTTTCTTTTGCTTTTGCAATTAAAAAACATTTATGATACCCTGAATTTGTAAAGGTATAAGGGGATATGATGAAAAAGCCACTTGTTTTATGTATTATGGATGGCGTTGGTATTAATAATGCCACAGAATATAACGCTGTTGCACAGGCAAAAATGCCGTTTTGGAATTCTTTGTTGGAAAAGTATCCGCACGCACAGTTGGATGCCAGTGGGCCGGCGGTTGGCCTGCCACAGGGGACGATGGGAAATTCTGAAGTTGGACACATTACAATCGGTGCAGGTCGCGTAGTAAACCAATTCCTGCGACGGTTTCAACTGGAAGATTGGGACCAAAATACATATTTGGCGGATTTTATCACATCGGTTCGTCGTGACGGGGGAATTGTGCATGTGGCGGGACTGATGTCTGATGGGCGTGTCCATTCCGACATAAATGATATTTTAACAATTGTGGAACGAATCTTGGCGGCAGGATTGCGTGTGTGCATTCACTTTATCGCAGACGGTCGTGATACGCCACCACAATCTGCAAAAAAATATATCGATTTGATTAAGGAAAAATTGGCGACCGCGTTGGCGGATAATCGTGCGTTCTTTGGAACAATATCTGGGCGGTATTACGCGATGGATCGCAATCAGAATATGGACAGGACCTACCTGGCGATTGATGCGATTGCAAATGCACACGCAAAATATCGGCCCACAACAATCGATGAAGCGTTGGCGGATGCATATGCGCGGGGCGAAACAGATGAATTTATCCAACCAACCGTTATTGATGGCGATGTGGCAATTCGACCAGTGGATGGATTCTTGTTCGGAAATTATCGCAGCGACCGTGCGCGTCAGATTATGCGTGAAATTCTGAAAACGGGCGTGCATGTGGTGTGCTTTTCCCAATATGGCGAAGGACTGAATGAATTGTGCCCTGCCCTGATGCCGGATGTTGCGGTGGAAAATACGCTGGGCGATGTGTTGGCGGAAAATGGATTAAGTCAGTTGCGTATTGCCGAGACTGAAAAATACAACCATGTGACATATTTTATGGACGCGGAAAGAAATATTGACTTTCCAATGGGAAAAAAAGTTCTGATTCCGTCGCCAGATGTTGCAACGTTTGATATGAAGCCGGAAATGGCCGCAATAGAGATTACAGATGCACTGTTGCCAGAATTGGGTAAATATGATGTTGTGATTCTAAATTGGGCAAATGGTGACATGGTTGGGCATACCGGGAATATGGATGCCACAGTGCAGGCAATGGAGACGCTGGATGCGCAGTTGGCGCGACTGGTGCCGGCGGTGCTGAAAATTGGCGGAACATTGTTAATAACCGCAGACCACGGTAATGCAGAACAAATGTGGGATGTGGCAAATTCACTGCCATGGACAGCACATACAACCAATCCGGTGAATTTGGTGTTGGTTGCCGAAAATGCACCAGCCGTTCGGGATGGCGGGTTGGCCGACATTGCGCCAACAATGCTGAAAATTTTGGGCATTCCACAACCGCCCCAGATGACTGGACGGTCATTGATATAAAAATCCCCCCGGGTTGGGGGGGATTTTTTTATATCCCTGGGCACACAGTATAGAGTGCGGGCATATATTTTTATAGTGGGTTTTTATTTTTCCCTTGCGCGTGTGGGGGTAAATTTTCTAGCATGAAATATAAAAGAGAGGAAGAAATGGGAAGAACGCGCTGTTTCCTGGGATTTTTCGCAACTTTATTTTTGACATTATTTACCATCAATGCATTCGCTGCGGGGTATTCGTGTCCGATGTATAAGAAATATACGTCGTGTAATGCCGGATATTATCTGGATGGCAAGGATGTTGGAAACAGGTGTTTGCTGTGCGCCGATGTGTGGTCGGGTTCAACATCAGATGGCGGCGAAACCGTTGGGGCAGAGAAAGCGTGCTATAAAACAATTAAACTGGATAAGAATGGTGGTTCGGGGACTTTGAATGGAACAAGCGGTTCAACAAACGCGACCCAAAAGTGTTATTATGGGGTGAACTGTGCCCTGCCGTCGGCGTTGGGATTGACACAGGACGCATACACATTTACAGGCGGTTGGGGAACAAGCACATCATGTACCGCGACAACACAAAGTTTTGCATATACCGCCTTGTCTGGGACGTATTATGCTTGTAAAACCCGGAATACAATTACGGCAACTGCAACCAACAAGAGCAAAGTATATGATGGAACGGCATTGACATGTGATGGCGTGTCGGTAAGTGTGCCAAGTAGTGGTGCAACTATTATGTATGGGACAACCAATGGTACATATAATCTGAAATCTGCGCCAACCATCACAAATGTTGCGGACAGCAAAACAATTTATTATCAGGTAACCGCGGATAATTATGTTCCGGCAACAGGCAGGTTTGAATGTTCAATTACACCTGCGGCGGGCAGCACAGTAATTGATGACAACGGTACAACTGTAACACATGGCAGCACTGCATTCCCGGGGGAAAAGACGCTGACTGTGACCTGTGCGGGGGGTGCAACAATTTCATCGCTAACAAGCGGGACTGCAACCGTTGCCAGTGCATCAAACAGCGGCAACACTGTAAAGTTGACATCTTTAAAAACAGGCAGTTCTGTTATAACGATTAAATGTCCTGAGACAGACAATTATCAAGCGTCGAGCGCAACGTATACATGGACGGTTAATCCAGGTACAATTACAGCAACTGTGTCGAATCCAAACAAGACATATGATGGCAGCGCGTTAAGTTGCAGTGGTATCAGTAATGTCAACCCAACGAATGCCACGGTTACATATGCGGAAAAAAGCGGTACGGCGTGTGGTACATATAGTTCGACAATCCCAAGTCGTACAAATACAGGCACGACAAATGTGTGCTATAAGATTGCATTGGCGAATTATAGCGACAAGACGGGCGAATTTACATGCACGGTCAGTTCTACGACGGGCAGTGTAGTCATAAAAGATGGCAGTACTGTTGTGACCAATGGTTCGGGCAGCACGACATACCCAAACAATAAAACATTGATGGCCACATGCCCTGGCAATGAAGCGACGCCAAGTGTCAGCAGTGGCACAACATCTGTGGCAACGGCAAGCATTAGCAATGGCACAATCACATTAAAACCAGTTGCCGCTGGCACATCTGTGATAACCGTCAATTGTGATGCCTCGACGAATTATGCTGCATCCAGTGCGACATATACCCTGACTGTAAATCGTGGCACATGCAGTATAAGCGTCAATCCAACCAGCGGTACAATTACATATCCCACAACAACCAGCACGTTTACTGTTGACAAGGGTTCTTGTAATGGCGATTTAAGCGTAAAATCCAGCAGTGATAGTGTTGCAACAGCAACGGTAAGTGGCACAACCGGAACGGTAACTTATAGGTCTGCGGGTGAAGCGACGATAACTGTGACTGCGGCACAATCGGGGCAATATGCAGCCGCAACCGCAACGTACAAGGTACAAACAATACCAGGAACAATTACGGCAACCAGTTCGGATGATTCCAAGATATATGATGGCAGCGCCCTGACCTGTGATGGTAATATCACAGTAACAGCGCCAACGTCTGGGTATACAATTACATATGGTACCAAGGACGGCGTCTATGATTTAGATTCTGCGCCAACCATCACAAATGTTGCGGACAGCAAAACGATTTATTATAAAATTACTGCGAACAACTATGCGGCAAAAACAGGGTCGTTTGAATGTACAGTTGACGCGGCAGATAATACATTGACGCTGAGTCCATCAGGTGGCACGATGGCGTATAATGCCAACTCAACATTCACCGTTACCCAAAACGTCAGCGGTGGCACATTAAGTGTAAAATCCAGCAACGAAAGTGTTGCAACGGCCAGTCTGAGTGGCACGACAGTCACATTGACCAGTGGGGCAAATTATGGTTCGTCCACGATTACGGTCAGCAGTGCGGCGACCGCAAATTATAAAGCGGCAAGTGCGACATATATACTGGTTGCCAACAAAGGTATAATTACACTGAACAACCAAAGTGCAGACAGCGCAGGCACAGCAAAAATCTATCAGATATATAATGATAATGTGTATTTGACCACATGGGGTCAGGATGCAATGACGGCGTCTGCGAACGCAATTACTAAGCCAACTAAAACAGGGCATACGTTTGCGGGGTACTATGACAGTACTAATTATGGCACACAGTATATTGGTGCAAACGGCAACATAACAGAAACTGGTTTGTCCGCGGGCAAGGCTTTGCAGTCCGATGGTACATGGTATGCAAAATGGAATGCAAATCAATATACTGTCACGTATGCGTGTGGTGATGACGCAACGGGTACGCCACCGGCGAATGGCACACCCACGTATAACCAGAACTTTACACCGGCAGCGAATACCGGTTGTGTGCGCGATGGATATACGTTTAATGGATGGAATGACGGAACGACAAACCGCGCAGCGGGCACGGCGTTCACTTGGACATACACATCCAACAAGACATTTACCGCCCAGTGGAAACTGAATGGCGCAACTGATATTATATATAATGAAAACGGTGGAATGATTAACGATTATGGCAATGCGGTTGCATGTAACGCAGAAAGTGCGGCGTTCGCCCTGCCGACAAATGTGACACGACCGGGTTATACGTTCCAGGGATGGTATAACAATTCCGATTTAACGGGCACAGCGGTTAAAACGGTTTCTGCGGGTGCTTGCACAGGGCAATTAGAATACTGGGCCGGTTGGGATGCATGTAATGAAACAACGGCCGGGGCATGTAATTGCGCCAGCACACAATATCCATTGAATGGAACATGTACAAGTTGTTCTGTGTCGTGTTCGAATGTTTCGGGATATACAAATGGCAACTATAATGTATGTAATGCCCAGACGGACAGTGTGTGTTATCGCGAATGTGTTGTGTCTGATATCACAGGTGCAACGGCCGTGTCGGGTACTGTGACCAAGGGAGGCGATAGCACCTGTGTGGCGACAACATGTGGTGACGAATATTATAAGTCTGGTAATGGGTGCGCCAAATGTCCAGAAAACGCCCAAGAATGTGGCGGTGGCGACGCGTCGTGGGAATGCGATACGGGGTATGAAAAAACCACCAATGGCGCAGGGTGCAAGCCCAAGACATATATAGTGACACTGGATGACCAGGGCGCAACGACAACCGGAACAACATCTGTGACGGCAACGTATAATCAGCCAATGCCGGCAATTACAGTACCCGTGAAAACAGACTATGTATTTGGTGGATATTGCACAGAAAAAGCAGGTGCAGGCGATTGCTATTATAACAACAGTGGGACAAGTGCGCTAAACTGGAATATAGATGCAAACAAAACACTGTATGCACATTGGATTGTTGACTTCTTTGACTGCGAAGCCGGCAAAGCTGCCGATGGCACGACATGCAGCGAAGGATCGTTCTGTCCAGGTGGTAAGGTAAGCGCAAGTCAAAAGAATTTGTGTGAACAGGCATGTCCGCCTGCGACCGGCAAAACTGTGACGTCGCCAGCAGGTGCAACGGCATCAACCCAATGTACAGCCAGTGGCGCGGTTAATATTACCGCCGAAGATACGATAAAATATCCAGACGCCACAGGAACAGGTACGGAAACCTGTGCATGGAACGGCGAAACCTATGCTGCTTTGTGTAATACTGTGCCAGAGACGTGTATTGGTGGATTCTGGCGACAAACAGATAACAGTCCGTTCTGTAACCCTGTTGGGTATGGATACTATCGTGGTGGCAATATCGGAATTCGTACACGGAATGCATGTACAGATTTGAATGGCGCGAACAGCACGGTAACGACATCAACGGAAACATCTTCGGCGGCAACGGCATGCTATAACGTATGTTCCGAGGTTAAAACAGCCGATGGAAACGGTGTTCGAACACCAGAAAATGCCACAGAAAACTTTAACGGGACGACAATTCCGGCCTGTTCGTACACAACGCAGTGTACAGATGGCTATGAACCAAGTGGCGATGTATGTGTGGCAAAAACTATAAAAGTCACATTGAATCACAATGGTGGAACATCGGGCGTAGGTGCGATTTACCTGAAATATGGTGTTGCATGGTTGAATGCAAATGGCAATACGATTACAACGATTGAAATCCCGAAAAAAACAGGTGAAACATTTGGTGGATATCTGTCGGGGAATACTCAAGTTGTGAATAATGCAGGCGCGATTGTTGCATCAACAATGCTGTTTAGCACGCCAACAACAATTACGGCATCATGGTCAGATAACCCAACAAAAGTCTGCAAGGCAGGAACATACTATCCAGGTACTGGCGCAGAATGCGCAACATGTCCGGCCGGCAGTTATTGCGAGGGGGTATCCGCGGTCCAAGAGACGGGCGAAGCAGGACGTAAAAAATGCGTCGACCTGAATGTAAATTATACTGCGGCGACCGATGCAAATGGGGATACGCTGACGGTGTCAATTGGTTCGGCCATGGGTTCGGACAGTGCCGATGATTGCTATGCCACAAATATTGTTTATACCCCAAATCTGTATACAGCAGGTGGCCAGACATGTATGTATGACGCGACCACAAAATCCTATTCCGCAGATTGTACAGATAGTGTTGTGTACACCTGTGCGGGTGGCTACGCATTGGCAAGCGATGATGCGGTTGCATGTACGCCGGTTGGATATGGTTATTACAGCCCGGACAAGGCGTTAAGCGCAACACAGTGTCCGTTAAATACAGAAACAAACACGCGTGGAACAACACAAAACACAACAACCGCATCGGCCGAGGGGTGCGTTATGGATAACCTGTGGTTCGAAAATGACACCAGTGGACAACGTCGTCAGTGTTTCTGGTCAGACACGTCCCAGGCATACGACAGACAGTGTCAACAATCGACGGTTGTGTCGTGTATAGCAGGTTATTGGTATGATGCGTCACTGTTTGCAAGTGATTCAACCACCGAGAAGTATTGTGTGCCGGTTGGCGCGGGCGCGTGGAGTCCAGCACAATCCGCATGTAATGGCGAAGATGCCCAACCAACATCCACAGGGTGTTCAACAGTGAAACACACCTGTCCGGGCGCAAATCCGCAAACCAAGATAGATGACGCAACAGGCGAACAGAAGACCACTGCATCGTCGATATCGGATTGCGTTCTGGCGTGCGAAGACCCAGGATTATACTGTGATGATAACGAAGCCGTAGAGTGCGAAGCCGGTTCATACTGTACAGGCGGGGTTAAGTATTCATGTGCGGATGCGACAGATGGCGAATATACATTATCTGCCGCAGGCAGTGATGAAATTGGCGATTGTTATGCAGCGTGTCAGATATCCTGCAGAAACAACACGATATTTTCTAAAAATAACAGCGACCTGATACAAATGGTCAAGGCTAAGTATAATACATCACTTATGTTTGAACGAACAAGAAACTATGTCGATGGTGTTAAATACTATGGCACAAGCGATTGTGCTCTGCCGCCAGAGGTAACTGAGCCACCATTGGTCTGTATACAAAGAATATCGTGCGAAGCAAACGATTACTTTGCGCCTGTTGGCGATTTGGCTGGTGGACGTTGTTATGATTGTACAAACTTGGGTTCAGGAGAATACAATCTTTCTAATTCGTTGACTGGGGTTCTGCCTGATTCAAACTATGGGAACACTGCGTGTTATCAAATTGTAGGCCTTATGTGTACTGCACCTGTGTGCCCACAGGCAGGAACTGGAACCTGTTCGTTTGATGATTCTGAATATGAGATTGGTGGTGGTTACTTGTTCTATGGTAGCACAGAAGCACGACCAGGAATAGCAAACGCGTTTATGTGCAGCACAACATGGTCATGTAATGCGGGATATGACAAGAATGAAAGTGCGGATATTGATCCGACCGATGGGTCTGCGTCTGATCCATCTGAATTGTGTACGCCACACGTTTATACAATAACGCTGGATGCGAATTATGATGATGGGGTGGATAATGTTATCTATCAAAAGTACAAGGATGGTTGGTATTCCGACCAGGCGGCGGATGCAACGGATAAAATTACCACAGCACCTGTACACACACGCGATAATTATACTTTGCAAGGGTACTATACCGCGCCTGCATTTGGTGGAAATATGGTGATTGACGAAACGGGTGAATTTATCGTTGCTGACGCAATCAATGCAAAGTACACCGCAGACCAAACATTCTATGCAATATGGTCGCAGAATGTGTATGAATGTCAGGCAGGTAAATATTATGAGGCCAATGCAGATGGTTCAGACAGCGTTCTGAAAGACTGTGTTGCGCCATATTATTGCCCGGGCGTTGGAAATGTCGCGGTTGGTTCGACCGGTTGTCGCAGCGAATGCCCGACACCACAGGTAACCCCAATTAAAACACCGGCTACAATTGCGGGTGGTCAATCCAGCGCAACCAGTTGCTATGCAAATTTTGCAACGAATCCGTTGACAGGTGCAGAGTTGGCAAATGGTGATGGTACATGGATTTGTCAGTACAGTGGCACATCAAATCAGGGCGAATATGCGAACTGTAACATCATAGTCAATGCATGTAACGCAGGATACTATAATCAGTCTGGGACGGTGACATGTACAACGCCAGACAGCGGTTATTATAGCCCAGCGGGTGATTTGATTCAAACAAAGTGTCCACCAAAGCAAAATACAAACTATACGATTGGCACGGATGTGTTGCGCGATTCCAAGGATGACTGTTATGTTGTCTGCAAATCCGACATACCGACAGTGGAACACAGTACCAGTGTGGATGTGACCGCAGGCGAAGCGTTCAGCAAGATGTTCTGGTCTGAAACAGATAATGCGTATCCGGCATGTAATTATACGGTTGAGTGCGAAACAGGTTACGAGGCTGTATCGGGTGTCGACCCAAAGTGTAAGGCCAAGAGTTATGATATTACGCTGAATCTGAATGGCGGTTCGGGCGATATAGCAGATACAGTACGTTGTACATTTGATGGTGGGAATTGTGCCCTGCCCGCGACAAGTGTGTTGAAACGCGACGGATACAACACTGCCAACAAGTGGTGCGCAAATGCAAATGGCACAGGTGCATGTTATACAGCGGGTACGATTGTCAATGGTAATATTTCCGCAAATGGGACAAACACCGTACTGTATGCGATTTGGGAACCGGCGGTGTTCAAAATAACCCTGAGTGCACCAGACGCAGAAACAAACGCGGAGCAAGGGCCAGTATACCTGAAATATGCGACAGGTTGGTTCAGTAATGCAGCAGCGACCGAGGCTATTACATCGATTGGAACAAATCTGCCAGGCAGAGGTACGTCGTACATGTTTGCAGGGTACAAATTGAATGATCAACCGATTATCGATGCAAATGGTACGCTGTCGGGGTCAAGCAATGCGCTGACGGCGACGACCAAGGACGCAACCGCCACAGCATGGTGGACATTGGGCAGCACATATTGCGAACCGGGTTATTACTATTCAGGTAATGGCAGCGAGTGCAAGGTGTGTTTGACCAACCATTGGTGTCCGGGTGGCAAGTTTGGCACAACCGAAAATGGCGAAGTTGCTGGCCTGAATCAATGCGAATTAAACGGTTTGTCCACAGGTGGCACAAGTGCAACAAATGTTGGGGTTTGCTATAAAGAAGGTATGGCGTACACCACATATATTGATGCCGATAAAACCTATCCACGCGCGACAGGTACATGGACATGTAATTTTGAAACCATTGGGTATACAAACTGTCATGAAGATACAGTGGATATTACATGGTGCGCGGGCGGACATTGGTACGATGAAGCCCAGAGTGCAATCGTCTGTGTAGCGGTTGGTGCGGACAATTGGAGTGAAGAAGCCGAATTGGAAAAGCACGCATGTCCAGACGGTGGTAATACCAATGGCGCGACGATGTCTGATTCGTTGACAGACTGTCAAAAACGCGTTGAAACATATGTGTCTGACACTAATAACGCCAAGGGTACGCATGTGTGCAGTGCGCGTTCAGATGGCGCGTCGGTAATATACGACCAAAAATGTCAGGCAGATACCATTGAAATCACATGGTGTGCGGGTGGTTATTGGTATGACGAGTCACAGACAGACACTGATTGTGTGTTGGTGGGCATTGGACATTACAGTCCAGAATCAGACAAAGCCCTGTACGATTGTCCAGCGGGCGGAACAACGACAATCAATGATGCGGCCACGCCGCATGGTGTATGTCAAAAGACAAAGGTATATCCGGGTATTGAATACACAGGACCAGCGGTATATGGAACGGGTGTACATGGATGTCTGTATGACCAGGCGGCAGATGGCATGATGTTTGGCGATGAAAAGTCCGACGGATATGTGTCGTGCGGTCAGATTACCATGACAGAATGTAATCCAGGGTATTGGTGGAAAAATGGCGACACTGTATGTAAAGAAGTTGGATATAACAACTTTGGTCCAGTGGCCGACGCAAACAACAGTGGCCATCCAACAGGCCTGG